>JFJP01041724.1_pt1 | contig 10940 bp, 18 predicted proteins | sample 431651 | NCBI WGS metagenome assembly JFJP01 (sample SAMN02602958, study PRJNA72255) | Microbial mat metagenome, whole genome shotgun sequencing project. | biome: fresh water; feature: sink hole; material: water; isolation source: purple microbial (photo- and chemosynthetic) mats found in...
TTGTTAAATTTTGCCCAAACTTCTTCTGTTTGAAATTCCACGTGTACTGTACCCTTCTTGTAGCATCTGAATTTTATGTATCCGAAACTACACCACTCACCCCATTCCGCCGATTTTATTACCTCTGAGAATCCCAAGGGTTCTTCACGAATTGTACCATCATTTTCAAGCATACATTTGCAGCTACCAACGGCATACCATTGCACCGGACGTATACCTTCTAACTTAATAAATTCCGCTCTCGCTGCTTTTCCCAACTCGTTGCCCATTACAAGCCTAAGTGCTTTTGTGAGGTCATCTAAGAAATAATTATTTCGGTTCCAGTTCCAATCCGGTTTACCGTTGTAACCCATTCGAACATCGTGCGAAGGTAGAATAAATCGCTTGTTAACAATATACTCGCTGTTGGTTTTCCACCCTTCTTGCACCAGTTTATTATCGGGTGTGTGTGCTGTGATTTTATCAAAGATTTCTACGATTAAAGACTGCATCCGGGAATCATGTGTACCGACAATCATGTCGATCATTTTCCACACATTTTTAACGGTAAAGGGCACGTGTTGCTGACGTTCTACGAATTTATTTAACTGCGTCATTAGCTTTTCGGTAGTGTACTTATGCATATCCATTTTCGAAAAAATCATTTTCCACGCCGCTTTTTGTAATTGCTTTTTGAATGCTTCACGTGTTAGTGGTGTTTTGTCATCGTGAGCGGAAAAAACGATACTGCTATTGAATGGCTGTATTAGGTTATTCATCCGCTTTTGGGCTTCGTATACTGAGTCAAAATCTTTTATCGCACCTACGTATCGGTTAACGAACTCCCGAATGATTGAATAGCTCATAATGCCTTCGCCATCCTCCTCTGGTGTATCGTCTAATTCGAAATACCCATCAAACTCATTTTCCGCCGTTTTCGGTTTAAAAATTTTGAGCATTGAAACGCTTACATCCGTTGTGCGCTCAGCATCACTAAAAACGCTACCCAAATCCTGCGAATAGCCATACTGACTTGCGTAGCTCATTATTCTATGGCGTGAGGTAGTATTTGCGTTTGTTAAATTCGAGTTGCACAACGTTACAATGATGCAACCATCGGGTGCTATATCGATCATGTGCTGTATGTGCTTTTCTTGCTCTGAAAACGGTGGGTTTGCTATGATGTAGTCAATGTGGCTAACAGCCTCACTGGTAAGAGTGAGAAAATCAGCGGCTAAGATTTTGCAGCCTTTGAGTATTCTACGTAGTTGTGGTTCTTGCTCACACGCTAACACTTCTTTTGCACCACGTTCTACCAATATGTCCACTATGTTACCTTTACCTGCTGAAGGCTCTAAAATTATTTTGCCGATTAAATCCTCACCGAGTAGCATCTGTGATACTACCTCTGCCGGCGTGGGGAAAAAATCTTGATTCCACATATTAGTCTATTTCTGGGATTTCTATTTCTTCAATGTTCAGTATCTCATCCACCGCATAGTTTTTCTCAAATGTGCGAATTGCTTGTAGCTGCGAGTAAGCGTCTACCAATACTGATTGCGTGTTACCACCTAAGGTAGTAAATTCGATTTCAAAAGTTTTCATGCTCTGGTGTTTTTCTGTTGTTTTAAGTAGGGGCTTTCGCCCCTTTGTTTTTATAATGATAGTCTTACTTTTGCTGTATCTTCGATTATGCTTTTCAATTGGTCAGCATACACGCCTTGAATGTGATGTTTACATAGTTTGCGGCTGCTTTTACGCTGATTTTGAAACTGAGGCCATAACCGTTTACCATCAAGTCTTTTAAGCCTAACATCGCATTTAAACGATTTAATCCACCTAGTTGTTCCAGTATAGTTTGAGCTATTTCTTGTTGTCTGGTTCTGATTGCTAATTGAGTTTCCATTGTGTTTTTCTTATTTGTTTATACAACAAAGATAAAGTAACATTTGTTAATAAGTTGTTAACACCCAGAAAATTGTAAAAGGAAACTTTGTTAATGATTTGTTAAAATCTATAAGAAATTAACAAGTTTTTAACAAAGTTTCCTCAATTTGTAAATAAGTTGTTAAACTATCTCATAACTAGCCCATACACCATTGTCAAATGTAAACACAAAGTCTATTCCTCCTCTTTCTGCTATACCTAACAGCTCGTGTAACGCTGGTACTCTGCCCGGTTTCACTCGTAACCAGCCTTCGTTGCGGTCTCGGTAATAGGCTACGGTTACGTCTTTTTGTGGATGTTCGAATGTGTGACGTCTTCCTGGGTTTGGGATTACTTTCGAGCCCAAAGATGAAATGTCACCAAGGGATATTAGTTCTTTTACCTTTTCATCAGTACCGTAATCGTCTATCAATACTGCTATGTCTTCTTCACCGGAATTGTGGCAGTAGATGTACTCAAAACCATCATCTATTTTTCTTGCTATGTAGGCACGTGTGCTCATTTCATCAGTATTAAAGGGTTATTATAAATTGAATCTTTGTCTACTACCCATACTACGGTTTCATCAGGTAATACTTCTTGTTTCACGTCCGCTTTTTCTGCTATCAGGAATCTTTGCTTTTTTAACTCGGATTGCAGCATAGTATTAAAGCTCATTTTTTCCACTTTTAGCCTTGCCAGCTCATACTCGAGCATGGTAATTTCATCTTTAAGGCCTGCTATTTGATTGAGCAGATTCTTTTCGTTTTCGGTCATTTTTATGCAGGTTTATCATGTTAAAAAATGCTTCAGGTATTACCAGCGTTTCGCCGGTTGTGAGTTCTGCAAAACATAGCATTTTGCGTTTAAATTTTCGCAAGATTAAACCCTGCTCTAAAAGGTCTTTTCCGCTTACCCTTTTATCGGCTACAGGGTACGCCATTTTGAGTACCCTATCTTTTGCCGATTTTTTCTTCTCTAAGATTCCCGCCACATCCGTAAATTTGCTTTGATTAAATCACGATACTGGTATGCACGTTTAAACTCTTCATAGTATGGGTGACGTGCCAAAAGTGAAGCATCTATATCCCTATGAGCATTATAATCGGCTGTCCAACGAAATGCATTATTATCTTTGGGCTGCTTTGAGTAAAACTCATTATGCAGTCTTTCGTACTCTTCACAAAAATCTAAGTACTGTACTACGTATTCACGCTTTTGTCTGAGCATCTGGACAAAGAATTTTTGCGTGTTCAATCCGGGTTTGTCGATGTTACCGAACTTGTGTTTACCCAAACTTTGGCCGCATCTTTTTATTACGTCGTAAATTTCACCGGCGGGAAAATGCATTTCGCCTTTATCGTTTTTCACCGTTACATCATAGGTATCGGGATTTATGCTAAAAAGTACTACACCATCCGGTGGACACTGCAAATGTCCTTGCATGATGCTAACTTCTGTAGCTGTTTTTGGTTCCGGGAAAACAGGGCTTACGCCTGCTTTACTCAGTTGTGTTGCCCAGTACCGGGCTAGGTTCGTTAGTGCTTCTTTCAATTCTTTCATTTTCGTTTGCTTTTTGTTCGATTTTTTCTATTTGCTTTGGGCTTAATGTTTCATTTGTGCCCAAAAATGGATCTACGCAATTCACGGTTTATGTGTTTAAGCGTTCGTATTTATCTTGGATAATTGCATCCAAATAAGCAGGATCGTTAAAGGAAACGGCGGAAAAAAGCGCATCGGCAGATTTGCCCCTAGCTGCTATACCTTTTGGTGCTAGTAGATGCATGATGCTAGGTAAGTAAATGTTTCTTTCTGTGAAATACCTTTCGAGTGCTGTGGGTTTCATGCATAATTTACCGCTTTCTATTGCGTTTTTCACGGCTCGCCAATCTTTAAACTGTTGTTTCATTTCTTGTAAATTTTACCATTTTTTATCACTGCCGGGTATACTTCACCCAGCTGTACCATGTACGCATCGGAATTGGCTACCCATAAATTAAATTTATACAGATAAACCTTACTTCCAATGTGAAAATAATCTAAATATTCGTCTAGGATTTCCTCATCTTCGATGAGAATTTCCGCCGGGTTAACCATACTGTACACTAACGTTTTGCATTTTTTGGGTGCAAAAATTACAGCTAAAATTTTTCGTAAAAAATTACTCTTCATAATAACCTTTGATTTTAGTGATATTGTGCTTACTTGCGTAGAACTTCGGTTCTGTGATAAACGTGTTTTCGTCTATCAGTCCTTTCAAACGGCCATGACATTTGCATTTGTCTGCCGGTGTATTTCCTTTGTGCCTGTGTGTGAATAACTTAACGATGTATCCGACCAGACCCTTGCTTTCTTCTATGCATCCGTAGTGTTTTCCTACGGTCTTACCTGATTGTAAATCAGTGCATTGCATAACGTGCACTGTGTCATGTTTTTGTAGTTTTGCCATCGGTTTTTAACATATTTAGTGACCATGTAAAAATAGTTAATTAACTTTTTACTTATTGTTAATAGCTTGTTAATTATCAGCATACAAAATTAAAAAACCTGTTAAAGTTTGTAACACTCTAACAGGCTGACAAGTATACAAAAACTATTGTTAACGGGGTACGCACTTTGTTAATAAATATCTGAAATAACACTTACACGATAACATTTTCAATCAGTTATAAGAATGAGTTCCGAAATTGGTCGGCGAGTATATACGCCTATTTTTCCTCTTCCGGTGGTGCACCTATCATTACAATCGGCATTTGTTGTCCTTTCGATGTTACATCTATCTTTTGAGTGTTTGACCACAGGTGTGGTTTTTTATTACTTAACCACATCTTTATTGCTTCTACATCTGGTGGCATATGTTTTGTTACTCTTCGGAATTTTCCCGCCCTTTTTTTCCCCTCCGCCTCCTCCATCGTACCAGTTGACTCAGCTATTTTTTCTTCATACGTATATCCAATAGCTCTCTTGTAAAGGGCATTTTCCACCGCCAAATCTCTCGGTATACGTCCACGATTGAATGCTTCTGCCAGTGATGGGTAACGTACTAACCATTTTGTTAATGTTCGATATTCTACCGCCAATTTTTCTGCAATTTCTTGCAACGTTAACCCTTCCATCACCAATTCTTCCATCTTTATATCGTGGTATTTTTCATCGTATATTTTTGGTTGAACCTCCGCCCAAATTTTTTCTTTCTTTTTCATATTTTTCTAATATTTTCATTTACAATCTTAGGTACTGCATTATTCCATGATATTCTATGGTGCAACCTTTTATTGGTGTTACCCATTAATCCTACCTTAGCAAAAGATGGACAGTACATCACTGTGTAGAATGATTTTACGTATGTACCACCTTCTAGGTATGCCTCCGTCATTCCACCTGAATTTAGCTGCGTTTGTATCTGCTCAAGTCTTATCCACGTAACTGTAAAGAATAAACCGCCTGTGGCACCCAGACACAAGTAAGTGTTAACATCCTCATTCAACCTACTTATGAATTTAAAGGGGCGATCTACAGAACAAAACCACGAGTTCATAGCCTTTCTTGATAGTTCTTTTTTAAATACAGCAGAATTTTCGCCGCCCACAAAGTCGCCCCCTTGAGCAAAACATACACTAAGTGCTGGAATACTCTTGTAAAAATCGATAAACAAACAAAAAGTTTTATTTATATCTTTTACTGGTGTGCCCTTACTATTGTAGTTAAAGGCATCGTCTGCCGTGTACGCAAAGTAGGTATAATCATCGTCTAGCACTAAAAAGTACGTGTACCCTAATTTTTTAGCTATGTCGAAGCAAGCATTTCGTGCGTGAGTAGTTGTGCGTAGGTTCCAAAAATTATCTCCATGATCCGTAGTTTTGGCTATCGCTTCTTTATCGAACATCACTACTGTTTCTTTACCGAAATTAGTGTAGTATTTTTCCGATGTTTTATCCGTATCATCTATAACAATGTAAACTGGTGATGTATTACCAACTTTTTTCAAAGTATTCCACGTCATTACCTTATCAGGCCTACCATGTGAGATAATAAAAATGCAAAAATCTTTAGGCTTTTCCATAATCCTCTGTGTATTGTTTTGCTATATTCTCCGATAACTGCACAAAACCTAGCTCAATAGCTCTATTAAAGTCTATAATTACGAGTGCTGAATCCTCCATCAAACGTTGTACCTGTGCATCGCTGTGCGCATAAAAATCGGCTATCTTAGAATAGTCAAAAACTATGTGCCTTGCCGCCGCAATTTTTAGAAACATCTTAACCTCTGGATCTGCTGAGCTACCCTCTATACCCTCTAAAAGTTGCTCATACTTGCTTTTGTCGTACAAGTCTATGGTGTGCGGTTTTTCATTCTTTGGCTCATAGGTAGGCGATTCAATCTTGCGTGTATAATTACCCTGTGTTGGTTCCTCAAACTCAGAATCCATTTCCGACATCATTTTTTCCATTTCTTCATCCGAGAATGGTAATGTTTGCTCTAGGTCTTCTAAGCCAAATTCTGCTTCGAGTTCTCGGATTGCTTCCGCCAAAAGCGTTTCTTCCGCTTTAAATTTCGTTTCGTTTGTTTCAATGGCAATACGCTTCGCCTCGGCTAAACTTACTTTTCCATGGTCATAAACCACCACCATTTTGCGCCCAAGTTTTATGATTTCATCTAAGCGGTGGTTACCATTTACTACCTCGTAGTAACCTGTATCAAGTAATCGTACTTGTATATTTTCTACCTGCCCGTTACGCTTTAAATTAGCGTTTAGTTTATCACTCGTATACGGGTTTTCTTGCTTGTAATTCCAACCCGCTTTCACCAATATCTCTACCGGCATCAATTTGTAATTACCGTAGTTCTTCGCCTCTTCTTTTGGTAGTTTACCGACGCTTGCAAAAGCGGGTTTTATGAGTTCTTTTAATTCGTTTATGTCCATAAAATGTAAAATTTTTACAAATCTATGCATTTATTTTAACAAAAATAATAAAAAACGCTGCAATTAAGCAGCGTTTTAACATTTCACAGCTTGGCCATCCATTTATTTATTACTGGATCTTCACGTTTCTGCCTATTTTTTTCTAGTATCTGTTCCTTGGTGTAGTTGAATTTATTAACAGTCCACTCAGGGTAGTATTTCATCCAATCCTGTTCTTTGATGTTACCCTCCCAGTCGCATAATAGAATACGTTTTACCATGTATTTACAAGCTCGTACATCGTCCGTATCACCAAAACGTGACCATTGATAACGAAACAATTTGCTCAGGTCTGGGTGTATACTACTTAGTAGAAAATCCTTGTACTCTTTCCATGTTTTAAAACTTTCCGGTAAGGTTTTTATCGAATAAATCAAGGCTTCTTTGCCATAGATAGCTGCCGTATGTACACCCTGCAAACGTTCTTCTAACTTATCATACGTTTCAGGTTCTAATTCCTGCAAATCAGTTAAACACCGGAATGCCTTTTCATGCACCAAATTTGAAACCCTGAATTGGCGTAAATTACCACCTAGCATATACATCTTATCATACACGTTATTGTACCTGTAACTACCTTCAATAAGGTACTTCCACACATCGGTATATGCCCAATCAATAATAGGATATGCTTTATGTGGCTCTGTTTTTCTACGTAACCAAAACAAATCACTGTCTTCGCCAAACATCACAAAACGTCTATCAGGGCTTTCTTCGGCTCTTAATCCGATTATTGATACATGATTTCCGGGCAATTTTCTTAGTTGCTGACCTACCCACAAGTTAAACTTATAAAACCGCTTAGGATATTTTCCATCAATAGATTGTATGGCCATCGGATGCTTTTCTCGCACCCATTTTTCACCCTCACCCCACGCCCACAAAAATAGTTGTTGGTGACTAGCTGCATTGGTCATAAAAATCGGTACTTGATACCAAAGTGGTATTACGTTTGGCCTAGTCATAGCCCATTCCATTAGGTCAATAGTACCCTGATACTCTGCTTCCTGATCTTGAAAGTATAGAATAAATTTCCTATCACGTTTCACAGCCTCGTTATTCACCAAATGAAACAAAGCAGTGCTATCTTTACCACCAGAGAATGATAAGGAAATATTATCATAGTGATCAAACAGGTAAGCAATACGTTTTAGTGTAGATTCCAACACGTTTTCCGTGCCCAGCGTTGTAGTTCTTTTCATAGGTCATCTATAAAAAATTTGGTTTGACGTTTGGTAGACCTGTTACCCAAAATAGATTTAAAGGGTAAATGCTGCACCAAAAAAGGTAAGTACATAAGGTACTCTAACTTGTATTTACTTAGCACGTGTGCTATGTAAATATCGATCGGGGCTACCCAAACTTTGTATTTAGTGAAATATGAGTTTTTAAACTCAGCTACGTTTTCCGAACCTAAAAATAACTCACATGTAGCTTTAGGGTAATAATTACACTGGTTGAACATAAAGTCACGCCCCGGCCTAAAACCTTTTTCAAGTACCTGTCTAGAATTAGGCTTTTCAAAAAAGCTAATCACATCACTGGCATATTTTTGAATTATACCTAACACTTTAGTATAAAAATCCCAGCAAAGTTGTACATCATCCTCAAGTACTAGCACGCCATCATACTCAGATTCTAGGATAAAACAATTAAGATACTTTTGAAATACGTCATCGTTATCACCCCTGTAAATTACTAAGTCCGGAATTTCCATTTTTTGTACATTTTCAATCCTTTTAGGATCCTCGCTGGTCATTACTATAAATTTAATCTTCATCAGTAACGTCCTCCCCTGCTTCTATTATTTGGCGTTCGATTGAATAAGGTACACCTTTTATCTCACTTGCTATACCACGTAAACCTATCAAACGTTGTACTTCTTCTAAGGTCATGCCCAGCTCTTTCATTATTTTTAGCTCATCCCACCCAGATTTTAACATCCCGACTAAAGATGCTTGCAGTTCCACTTCATGTTTACCTCGTGCCCTGTTATGACGAATTGTTGAAGCCATTCGGTCACTTAGATCTTTGTGAATAACTGATACCGGTAACATACCATTTTCTCGCTCAAAAATATCTTTGTATTTGAGCATAATCGTATAACGGTGAAAACCATCCACGATAATGTATTTATCCCTTTCATCATCATAGAAACATACAATAGGCATAGTGTACCCATCACATTTTATGCTTTGGTAGAGTAAGTCCATTTCACGCTTTGCAACGTGGTTTGGATTGTAGTTATTTGCCTCAATTTTATAAATCGGTACAGCTACAACACTGTACACAGGGCTTTTAAACGCTGCTTTTTTCATAAGTTTTCAATAAAAGTTTTAAATGCTATTTTCTTAAAGTAACTGAGCATGGATTCTTTCCGCTCTATATTTCCGTTTATCATGTTATCCAAACCCGTACTAGCTGTTAGGTCATAATACGTACAAATATCAGTTTGCCCGGTTCTAAAGATACGCCTTTCGGCTTGTAATCGTAACGCATAATCAAAGGTTTTATCCCAAAATACAACCGTATTATATTCCTGCAAATTTAACCCGTATGCGTGTTTACCGTAGGTCAGTACTTTAAGGTATGGAAATTTCTTACTAATGGATTCAACACTACGTATAAATTTACAAAAAACAATGGTTTTCTTTGGTTCTACCTGAGTAAGCACCCACCCCAGGAGTTCGAATTTTTCAGGTACTGTACAGTAAGCCATTTGTAAGTTTTGTATCAGTTCCAAGAATACGTTGTTATTCCTGAAAAGCAAATATTCATGCTCAGACATGAACTTTTTTAACCTGTTATACTCTTCTTTTGCTTCTTCACCTACCTCATAAATGTACTCTACATAATGTTTTTCTACATTTACTGTAAGGTCACACTCGTACACGTAGGGTTTAATAAGTGAGTACAGGTAATCAATATTGGCGTAGCCATCGATAAACTCCCTTGTTACTTTATAGCCGTTTATTTTCTTCGTGATGGTGGTGTATTTCACGAATACACTCTTGTACTGAGCCAAAGGCATATTTAGTATTTTAGGGCTAAGGAATTGTAACTGTGCCCATAAATCCATTACATTCTTGCTTAGCGGTGTACCATTCAATATGAGTTTGTACTCACAAAATTTGCTTAGTTCTAGGATTCTTTGGGTACGCTTTGCCGCCAAATTTTTTATTTTCAGGCTTTCATCACACACTATAAATGTGTTATGCTCTTGTATCTTCTTACTTAATTTCAGATAAACAGCATCAGATGATGAAAGTGTTTCTATACCCACTACATCATGGGCAAAGTCAAAACCACCATACTCTGTTAATTCTTTGCGCAAATTTTCTTTCGTCTGAAAGGGTGTTAACCATAACACGTAGTTAATACCTTCTACACTATGAATAAGCTCAAAGGCTGTTAGGGTTTTACCCGCACCCGGTGACATGAAAAGTGCACCTACTTTAAGGGTTTTTAGCTTTTCAAATGCTTTTGCCTGGTCATCTAACAAGATCATCATTCGGTTTTGTTTCTACGGGTTTTACTTCTTCGGGGGTGTGCGTTTCCTTTGTAACTTCTACTTTCTCGTAAATAGATGAAAAACCGCCAGAAAAATGCTTACAAAGGTTTTCACGGTCTGAATAATCAGGAAATTCAACACCAGACCATACAAATCTATCATCATCAATAACAACCAACCCGTGGGTATCTTTTACCCTTGAATTTTGTACTTCGCTGTATGATGCATGCAGCTTATCCAATTGTTTAGCGGATAGGTAAAATACATCAGTATTCTTACCTTTGCGGTCAAAAAAGATGCGCACAAGTGTTGAGGTACGTAGCTTTTTTACTACTTCGTAATCATGGAATAGGGTAACAATCATAAGTTAAATTCCTTTTTTATTTCCTCCCTCAGTACTAATACTTCTTTAGAAGTTAGGTGTTTGTAATCGGTATCACCCGATTCTTTCATCAGAGCGTTGTAACTCTGGTATCCTTTCCAAAGGTTATCATCAGTCACAATAAGAGCTAAATGCTGCTCTTTAACCCGGCTTTTAAAAAAGGCTTTCTCTGATTCCA
>JFJP01040622.1_pt1 | contig 10938 bp, 10 predicted proteins | sample 431651 | NCBI WGS metagenome assembly JFJP01 (sample SAMN02602958, study PRJNA72255) | Microbial mat metagenome, whole genome shotgun sequencing project. | biome: fresh water; feature: sink hole; material: water; isolation source: purple microbial (photo- and chemosynthetic) mats found in...
AACCCTTACTTAGCAAAAGCAGAAATTCTCTTCAGCAACAATGAGTTTCAGAAAGCAATTAACACCTACCAAGAGCTTTTAGAAAAAGATATTACTAATAATAGTGTCTATTTTTTAATTGCAGATTGCTATCAAAATTTAGAAGAATATATCAATGCTATAAAATATTATAAAAAAAGCATTGAAATTGATTCTTCATTTGCAGACTCTTGGTACAGCATTGCAAATATTCTGTACAAATTAAAAAAATACAAGCCAGCGATCAAATTTGTAGAAAAAGCAATTGAATTAGATAGTTATGAAGCTGAGTTCTGGTTTTTGGCTGCCCAGATAAGTGCCGAAATTGGGACATTCCAAAGCACATGCAGGCATTTCAAGAAAACATTGGAATTAGATCCCAATTACATAGATGCTTGGATAGCTTACAGTGAATATTGCTATGCAAAAAACTTTGTAGATACTGGAATTCAAATACTTGAAGAAGCAATTAAGTATAATAAAAAGGATTCTTTTTTACACTATGCCTTGTCGTTGTTCTATTTAACGCTTAAAAATAATAAATTTGCTGCCTATCATTTTCAAATAGCTGCAAATTTGAATATCAATTTTCAAAATCTGTTTTTTGAATATTACCCAGAAGCAGCAAAAAATAAAGTATTCAATAAAATAAGCAAAGCTATTAAGAAAAGAATAAGCTTAGAGCCTAAAACAATATAACATATATAAAATAATAATCTGCAAATGAATCAATTAGGACTAATAGGATTCCCCTTAGCACATTCATTCTCCGAAAAATATTTCAAAGTAAAATTTCAAAATGAAAATATAGATAATTGGAAATATCAAAATTTTGAGATACCCAAAATAGAAATTTTACTTACTTTAGTGTCTGAAAATATTGATTTAAAAGGTCTTAATGTAACAATTCCATACAAAGAACAAGTTCTTCGGTACTTAGACGAAATAGATGAAGAAGCACAAGAAATTGGTGCTGTAAATACCCTCAAAATATCAAAGTTAAATTCAAAATTACACGTAAAAGGTTACAATACAGACTATTACGGATTTAAAAAGTCCCTCAAACCTTTACTAGAATCGCATCATAAAAACGCGCTAATTCTAGGTACTGGTGGAGCGTCTAAAGCAGTAGCTTTTGCTCTAAAAAAATTAAATATTTACTATAAATTTGTATCCAGAATAGCAAAAGACGAACATGTTATTTCCTATAAAGATATAACAAATAATGCCCTTAAAAATTACCAAATAATTATAAACACCACTCCAGTTGGAACCTTTCCAAACGTAACAGAATGCCCAGATTTGCCTTATTCTGGATTGACGAACTCGCATATTTTATTCGATTTAGTTTACAATCCGGACAAGACACGCTTTCTTGAACTTGGAGAAAAATACGGAGCAAAAACAAAAAATGGCTATGAAATGCTCACTCTTCAAGCAGAAAAAGCATGGGAAATTTTCACTTCAGCATAAACTAATCCCATTTACGCTGCTCATTTATAGCATGTTTCTCTCTATATGCTTTCTCCAAATCTATATCAAAATGATTTGCTAAATCAAGTAAATAGCCAAAAACATCTGCAAATTCTTCCTCTAAATCAAATTTTTTATGCTTTTTAGCCTCTTCGTAAAATAAATTCTGTTCTTTTCTAATGGCTTTTGCCAATTCGCCTACTTCTTCCATAAAAAGTAAAAAAAGTTCAGTCGGTGATGTTTTATTCCAGCCATTTAGTGTACAAAAAGCTTTAACATGAGCCTGATAATCAGCCAAAATTGGGTTATTCTTCAATTCTAATTTCATATATTTTTTATTGCTCTCGTATTTGTTTTATAAAATTACATATACTTTCATTCATGTTTTGACTTTCAGAAATTGCTTTTATAAAAGCTGTACCAATTATTGCTCCACTGCTAAATTTACAGGCATTATCAAACGTCTTTTTATCTGAAATTCCAAAACCTATCAAGCGAGGAGTCTTTAAACCGAGTTCTTCAATTTTAGCAGCGAAACCATTCAAAACAGAACTTTCGGCATGCTTTGTGCCAGTTGTAGATGATGATGAAACCATATACATAAAGCCAGAACTAACTTTATCAATTTCTTTTAGTCTGTCAGACGAAGTTCTAGGCGTAATTAAGTTAATATTAAGTAAATTATTCTTTTCAAATAATTTTTTATACTTTTTTTCATATAAATTGAATGGTAAATCGGGAATTATAACTCCGTCAATACCAATTTCACCCGCTTTATTGCAAAAATTCTCAATTCCATACTGCAAAATTGGATTTACATATCCCATCAAAATAAGTGGAATTTTAACTTTATTTCTAATACCCTTCAATTGCTCAAAAATTAAGCTCAAAGTAATACCATTTTCTAATGCCACCTGGCTACTTTCTTGAATAACAGGACCATCTGCTACTGGGTCAGAGAATGGTATTCCGATTTCAACCAAATCAACACCCGATTTTTCTAACTGAATTAAAATTTGTTCCGTACTCTCCAATTTTGGATAACCTGCTGTAAAATAAACAGATAATATATTTTCAGTTTTATGTCGAAATAAATGATGTATTCTATTCATTTTTAATACTTTAAATTTAACGTTTAACAATACTTCATATACGTATCTAAATCCTTATCGCCTCTACCTGAGATATTTATAACAACAACATCACTTGGCTTAAAGTTTAATTTTTCCAAAGCAGCAACCGCATGAGCAGATTCGAGTGCTGGAATAATTCCCTCAAGCTTTGTGAGCAAAAATCCAGCATCAACAGCTTCTTTATCAGTGATATTCAAATAATTAGCGCGTTGCTCTTCATACAAATAAGAATGCGCCGGACCTACACCTGGATAGTCCAAACCAGCAGAAATAGAATATGGCTCAATTATCTGACCATCATCGGTTTGCATCAAATAAGTATTACTTCCATGAATTACACCAGGTTTTCCTTTAGCTAGCGAAGCCGCTGTTTTTCCACTATTTACTCCCAAGCCAGCAGCCTCTGTTGCAACAAGTTGTACTTTTTTATTATCCAAAAAATGATAAAAAGCTCCCATGGCATTGCTGCCACCTCCCACACACGCAATAACGTGGGTTGGATTTTTTTTGCCAGTTTGCGCTTTCAGTTGTTTTTTTATCTCCTTGCTTATAATTGACTGAAAACGAGCTACCATGTCAGGATAAGGATGTGGACCAACAACTGAACCAATAATATAATGTGTATCCTCTGGATTGTTTATCCAATCTCTAATTGCCTCATTTGTAGCATCTTTTAAAGTTTTACTACCACTCGTTGCCGGAATCACTTCAGCACCAAGCATTTTCATTCTTGCCACATTCGGAGCTTGACGCTGAATATCAATGCTTCCCATATAAACCTTACACTCTAAACCCATTAAAGCACAAACAGTTGCAGTTGCAACACCATGTTGTCCAGCACCAGTTTCTGCAATTATTCGTTTTTTTCCTAACTTTTGTGCCAATAAAATCTGACCAATCGTATTGTTTATTTTATGCGAACCTGTATGATTCAAATCTTCGCGCTTCAAATAAATATTGGTATTGTATTTTTCGGAAAGTCTTTTTGCATAATACAAAGGACTTGGTCTTCCTACATAATTCTTTAACAGCTCCTTATACTGTTTTTTGAATTTTTTTGTTGCTATTATTTTCAAATAGGTTTTCCGCAACTCTTCCGTATTCGGGTAAAGCATTTCGGGAATGTAAGCACCGCCAAATTCTCCATAAAATCCTTCATTATCAACTAAATATCTACCTTTTTTCATTGTTTTAAATTTATTTTTTCCAAAAATAATCTCAATTTAGAAATATCTTTCAATCCCGCTGAAAGCTCAAATTTGCTATTCAAATCAAGAGCGTGAAGCCTAGAATGCGAAAAAGAATGAATTTGCTCCATATTTTCAATACTAATTCCACCACTTAAAAAGAATTTTGTATCTAATTTATAATTTTCTAGCAGTTTCCAATCAAATAATTGTCCACTACCACCAAATTTATCTGTTTTTGTATCAAAAAGAAAGTAGTCACATACATTTTCATAAGCTTCGCATGTAAAAAAATCAAACTCACCTGAAATTTGAAACGCTTTAATGATTTTAAAACCTCCATTGAATAATTGCTCACAAAATTCAGGGCTTTCATTACCATGAAGTTGAATATAATCAAAATGATATTTCAAATTTGCATTCAAAATTGTATCAAAAGAACTGTTTACAAATACACCTACTTTCTTTATTGATTTAAGAAATGTTTCAAGGGAAAATTGTTCTAACAAATCACCTACAAACCGTTTTGATTTTTCATAAAAAATAAAACCAATATAATCTATTTGTAAATCAGAAAGTTGGTTAATATTATCAGGAAATTTCATGCCGCAAACTTTTACTTTAATCATAGCAAATAAATTGATATAAAATTATAAATTAAGACGCTTGATAAAATCAGCGCAAGCCTGCCCTGGATTAGAACTAGCCATAAATTTTTCACCTATCAAAAATCCCTGATAACCAAATTGTTGTAGTTCTAACAAATGTGCAGGTTCATGCAAGCCACTTTCCGAGATTTTTACAAACTCAAAAGGGATTTTAGAGGCTAATTCTTTTGATATACGAATATCGGTTTTAAAAGTTTTAAGGCTTCGATTATTAACACCCAATAAATCAATGTATTGATTTAGCAAATCTAATTCAGATTCCTCGTGAATTTCAAACAAAACCTCCAAACCCAAACTTTTAGCCAATTTAGAAAATTTTAAAATTTCAGCAGAACTTAATACTGCCGCTATTAGCAAAATAGCATCAGCGCCAATTGCCTTTGATTCAATAATTTGAAACTCATCTACAATAAATTCTTTTCTAAGAATTGGCACTTTATTTACGTCCCTTGCCTTCAAAACATCGTCAATTTTTCCGCCAAAATACAATTCATCGGTTAAAACAGAGAGTGCTGATGCCCCCGCTTTCACATAAGCTTGAGTTACATTTTCTACTGCTGAAATTTGATTTATAACACCTTTCGATGGTGATTTCCGCTTAAACTCGGCAATTATACCTGATAAATTCTCATTATTTACAAATTCTTTAAGCGAAAAAGTATTTCTAGCAAATAAAGATGAATTTTCTAGCTCATAAATTGATTTTTTACTCTTAATTTCATCTATTTTTCTGCGTTTATCTGCAACAATTTGCTCTAATATGTTCATTTTATTTTATTTTAAATTAATAGTCTCTAAATACAAACTAACTTTTTGATATTTCAATTAATTTTTGAAAAGATAGAAGAGCTTTTTTATCAAAAATTGATTTTTTCGCTAACTCTAAACTTTTTTCTATTGAAATTTTGGAGTCAATCGTTTTAATAGCAAGAGCTGAATTTGCAAGTACCACATTTAACTGAGCATCAGTTGATTCGCCATTTAAAACAGACATAAAAATTTTAGCAGAGTTTTCAACTGTATTTCCACCTGCAATTTCACTTTGACGAATCTTAGTAAATCCTAAAAATTCAGGATTTAGTATCTCATCAGTTTGATTTGTAACTAGTTTAAAATTATTTGTAAGTGAAATCTCATCGTACCCATCGAGGCTATGCACTATTGCAAAGTTCTTGGTAGTTTGCTGGTACAAATAAGCGTAAAGTCGCGCAACCTCCAAACTAAACACGCCAACCATCTGATTTTGAGGGAAACTAGGATTTACCATTGGACCCAAAATATTGAAAAAAGTTTTCACTCGCAACTCTCTTCGGATAGGTCCCACATTTTTCAAAGCTGGGTGAAACAAAGGCGCATGCAAAAAGCAAATACCAGCAGTGTCAATACTTTTTTTGATAAGTTCCTCACTATTAGTAAATTTATAATCAAAATATTCCAAAACATTCGAGGAACCACAACCCGATGAAACACCGTAATTTCCATGTTTTGCCACTTTATAACCCGCGCCTGCAACTACAAACGACGAAAGTGTAGAAATATTAAAGGTATCTTTGCCATCTCCACCTGTACCGCATAAGTCAATAGTCTCAAAATCAGACAAATCTATTTTTATGCACAAATCTAAAAGAGCATCGCGAAAACCCGCAAGCTCATCAATTGTAATATTTCGCATCAAATAAACAGTCATAAATGCAGCTACTTCGCTGGAATTGTACTTGTTAAGCCCAATATTCATTAAAATTTCTTTTGCTTCTTCGTAAGCAAGCGATTTTTGTTCAAAAAGTCTATTTAGTATATTTTTCATCGTTTTATAGTAAAAAAATAATTAATTTCTCAAAATTCGGCAAACAAGTTAGCTTTTCAACCAATTTTCTATCATTTTTTCACCCCAAGGTGTCAAAATTGATTCTGGGTGAAATTGAACAGCTCTCACATCATACTCTTTGTGAAATATTGACATCAATTGCCCATTTTCATCGACACTTGAAACTTCAAAACAAGATGGAAGATATTGATTATCAACAATCCAAGAATGATAACGCCCTGCTTCAAATGTATCGGGTAAGCCTTCAAATAACACATTGTCTTTAGTTTTTTGCAAAATTGGAGTAGCAACTCCATGATATACCTGATTGATATTGAGTAATTTACCACCAAAAACCTCAGCCATAGCTTGCATTCCTAAGCAAACGCCAAAAATACTTTTACTTGAGGCATAGCGCTTTATAAGTGGTTTTAACAATCCTGCTTCATCTGGAACTCCGGGACCTGGTGATAATATTATTTTATCATATTTTTCAATTTCATCGAGAGTTATTTCATCATTTCTAAATACATCAACCTTCTGATTTAAAATCTTTTCTACATAATGAACTAAATTGTATGTAAAAGAATCGTAATTATCAAAAATAAGTACTTTCATAATCTAATAATTTATAATATTAAAATAATAAGCTAAATAATTATATACTTTCAGCTAATTCTAAGGCAGCTCGTAATGCACCTATTTTGTTATCAACTTCAGTTAATTCACTTTCTTCAACCGATTTTTCAACAATTCCGGCTCCTGCTCTATAAAAAAGTGTATTATTTTTACTCATAAATGAGCGAATCAAAATAGCATGATTAATGCTTCCATTCAAACCAATGTACCCAATACAGCCACCATAAAAGCCTCTGTTATTGGCTTCTATCGAATCAATTAGCTGCATTGCTTTATATTTTGGAGCACCAGTCAAAGTTCCAGCAGGAAAAGTATCGGCAAGTATCTGAATTGGGTTTGCATTTTCTGATAAATAACCACTAACCTTTGATACTAAGTGGATTACATGACTATAAAACTGAACTTCTTTATAAATCTCAACATGCGTTCCTGTTGCATTTCTACTCAAATCATTCCGAGCCAAATCCACAAGCATTGTGTGTTCTGCGTTTTCTTTCGGATCCTTTGACAATTCAAAAGCCAATTCTCTATCTGCTTTATCATTTCCAGTTCGCTTAAAAGTGCCTGCAATAGGGTGAATACTAGCCTTTTGATTAGAAATAGTAATTTGAGCCTCTGGCGAAGAACCAAATAACTTGAATGACCCAAAATCGAAATAAAACAAATAAGGCGACGGATTTATACTGCGCAAAGCCCTGTAAACATTGAAATCATCGCCCTTGTATTGTTGAATAAAACCACGCGAGAGTACCAACTGAAACACATCGCCCCGCTTGCAATGCTGCCTTGCTTTTGTTACCATTTTCAAATACTTTTCTGGCGGCGTATTCGTTTCCTCTACACCTAACCTTTCAAAATAATAACTTGTAAATTTCTTATTTTGAATAAGTTCTATTATTTCTTGCAGATTTGAGGTTTCGTTGGATAATAAATTTTCTGTCAATTCTAATTCGTTTTTATAGTGATTTACTCCTATTATGTATTTGTAAAACGAGTAAAAAATATCAGGTATTTCATTGTTTTCTAAGGTTTTAGAAGTAAGTTCGAGCGTATCGAAATGCTGAATTGCGTTGTAAGCAGTATAACCAAAAAAACCATTGATTTTATTTTCTGAATTTTCAACAGCAAAATTTTTTATAAAATCATATAATTTAATGCTAGTATTATTTTTTTCTATTGCATATTTTTGGCTACTTCCATCAGGATAAATTTCATAAATTTGATTCTGCTCAAGTTTAAAACTAGCTAAAGGCTGAAAACAGATATACGAAAAACTATTTTCAGAAGTATGATAATCAGAACTTTCCAATAAAATAGAATTTGGAAATACATCTCTTATTTTTAAATACAAACTGACTGGAGTTAAAATATCTGCCAATAGTTTTTTGCTATTACTTTTAAATTGAAATTTTTTCATACTATCGATTTTTTTCAAGATTATCAAAAAAAAACGGCTTATCGTGAAATTCGATAAGCCGTTTTTGCTCTATTTATTATTAGCAAAGTTTACATACGCTTAGTACCTTTCACGAACTTGTTTTCGAGAAAGCGCCACCAATTGATATTTAAACTTAAATTTGTCATTTTTCTTTATTTTGTATATTGCAAATATAAAACCATTTCTTTTACATTCGCAAATTTTTTTCGTTAAAAAATAAAAATATTTCACAACAATCTTATAATCAACAACTTAAAACATTAAATAATAAAACAAAGCTATTTAACCACAAATCGCGCCGTATTTCGGCTTTTTTGTTGAATATATACTGTTTTATCATTTATTTGTGATTCAATAGCCTCTTTAGTATAATGTCTTATAGTTATTAATTCCAAATCGGTATTGTATTTTACTATAAAATCATTCTTTAAGCTATTGATAAAGGTATCAAATTTAACTTTATCAAAATCGGCACAAATAGAAAAGCTAATTGCAGAATTTTGCATTAAATTAGCAGAAATGCGAAGTTCTGCTAATTTTGAAAATATTTTGCTTATATTTTCTTCTACAATAAATGAAAAGTTTTTCGGTGAAATTGACACTAAGATTTGATTCCGTTTAAAAATATAAATTGGAACAAGCTTCAAAATAGAATCAAAATTTTTAATAACAGTTCCTTCTGCGCTGGGATTCAAAAAGGTCTTAACAAATAATGGAATGTTCTTATTTTGAAGGGGTTTTAATGTTTTTGGGTGAATTACATTTGCGCCATAATATGCTAATTCTATTGCCTCATGGTACGAAATGGCAGGTAATTTCTTCGGGCTTGAAAAATATTTAGGGTCGGCATTAAAAACGCCTTCCACATCTTTCCAAATTGTTAAACACTCAGCATCAAGAACATAAGCCAATATTGCACCGGTAAAATCAGAACCTTCACGTCCAAGAGTGGTTCGCAAATTGCGCACGGTAGAGCCAATAAACCCTTGAGTAACATATATTTGCTCACGCTCAAAATTCAACACCTTGTGGCAAAGCTTATCAGTCAGTTCCCAATCAACATGAGCGTCGCGAAAGTAACTCTCTGTTTTTAAGCACGAACCAATATCAACCCATCGATTTACAACTCCCTCCTGATTGAAAAAAGCACTTACAATGCCCGAAGATAAAATTTCGCCATAAGGAACAATTTGGTCGTACTCAAAATCGAAATCGAGCGATGGCATACTCATCATTTTTGAGAAAATGAAAGTAAAAACATTCTCATTCGTCTTAAAAATTGGATTATTTTTATCAATAATCAGTTCGTTTGTTATTTCAAAATGAAATTTTTTAATTTCTAAAAGTTTTTCTTCAATTATATCAATTTTTTCATTATCATAAAACCAATTTTCGGCTAAATCGACTAGGGCATCAGTTATTTTTCCCATTGCTGAAATTACAATTATCAAATTTTCATCAAAATTATTGACTATTGGTAGTAAATTTCGTACCGATGCAGCATCTTTTATCGAAGCCCCACCAAATTTATATACTTTCATTTATCGAAGTTAAAATTAATAAAATAAAATAAAAAAATATTACTTAATTTAAATAAATACCTAAAATATGCTAAATTAAAATAAGCTTACGCCTAAGTATAAATACCTTAAAACTAAAAAATAGACATTCCTGTTTTTGTTGTAAAAAGTTCTAAAGCCATAACGCCTCTGAGTGAATTTCCAAAGCTATTCAACTCAGGGCTCCAGACCGCCATAGTCAATTTTCCGGGAATTGTAGCCACAATTGCCCCGCCCACTCCACTTTTCCCCGACATTCCCACACGAAAAGCAAAATCGCCGCTCTCGTCGTACATTCCGCAAGTAAGCATCAGCGAACTCAATCGTTTTGAATGGCTTCGCGACAAAATTCGCTCCTTATTGTTAGAATCAAAGCCTCGATTAGTTATGAATGAAAATGCACGTACCAAATCATTACAATTCATTGATAATGAGCACTGATTAAAATACAAATCAAGTATTTGTTCCGGTGTATTGTGAATATTGCCAAAACTTTTCATATAATTAGCTAAAGCCACATTCAGATATCCGTGTTCTTTTTCAGATGCAGCAACTACTTCATCATACCTAATTAAAGGGTTTTGTGCCCTTTTTTGTACAAAATCCAACAAATATTCGTTGGGATTTTCTAAGGCTGAGCAAAGTATATCACTTATAACCAAAGCCCCCGCATTGATAAACGGGTTGCGTGGAATTCCTCTCTCTTTCTCCAACTGTATCAATGAATTAAAAGGATTTCCAGAGGGTTCGCGCCCTACACGCTCCCAAACAACTGTACCAATTTCGCGAAAAGCAATTGTCAAAGTCAATACTTTAGAAACGCTTTGCAACGAAAAATTAACAGACGAGTCCCCATATTCAAACAATTCACCATCAGCAGTTAATAATGACATACCAAATTGATTTCCTGCCACTTGAGCCAAAGCTGGTATGTAATTAGCAACCTTACCTTGCCCCTGCAAATAGCTCGTTTCGTCTGCAATTTCAGCTAAAATTTTATTAAAATCCATATCAAATTC
>JFJP01028957.1_pt1 | contig 10937 bp, 16 predicted proteins | sample 431651 | NCBI WGS metagenome assembly JFJP01 (sample SAMN02602958, study PRJNA72255) | Microbial mat metagenome, whole genome shotgun sequencing project. | biome: fresh water; feature: sink hole; material: water; isolation source: purple microbial (photo- and chemosynthetic) mats found in...
TATAATCTGTATCCAAATTATAAAGTAATTCATTTTTCTATTTTATTTCATAATATAATAATGAATTAAAATTTTTGAATTTTGCAGTTAACAGAAAAAAACGGATATATCTTTAAAAAAGCTCAAAAGTCCAAAGATTTCAAGAAAAAATTTTACAAGATTTCTGAAGGGATAATTTTTTCAGTGAAGAAAGATAAGAATTTTTCTCATCAAATAATAAAAAAGGAAATAAGTCCTTTGAATCTGATAAATTTAAAAGAAAATGTCGAGTTAGACTATCCTTATAGTTTTGAGATAATGTGCCCCACGAAACAGAAGCCAATAACCTTTTTGACTGATTGTCAAAAAAGCCAACAAGAATGGTGTTCAACTATTAAAAACAATATTGAAATTATGCTTTCAAAATCCACGAAATATCATGGAAACATTCTTAAAGAAGAGAATAAACAAGAGGAAGATATTAAATTATCTATTGAAAACAAGGAAAAAATGATTTCTAAAATTTTTAAAAATAATTATTGCGCAGATTGCAACAGTAATGAACCTTGTTGGATTAGCTTAAATCTCTGTGTTTTACTTTGTTTAGAATGCTCTGGCATTCATAGAAAATTAGGGCCAAATATTTCTAAAATCCGATCATTGAAACTTGATAATCTAAACCTCGAAATAATAGAGATTTTTTATGAATGTGGTACTTCTTCCGTAAATCAAATATGGGAAGCAAATGCAATAAATTATATGCATTTGAAACCAAATCCTAATAGTAAATTTGACTTCAAAGAAAAATGGATCAAAAGAAAATATGTAGATAAAGAATTTTTAAAAAAACCCAATGGTATATATTAACATCATCGCATTAAAAAAAATTATTATCATAGGAAAAAATAATTTAGAAAATATTTGCCAAGCAATAAAAAATAAGAATATTGTGATGATTTTAGAATCAATTTTTACTATGAATCTTAATTTGCAAGAAAAAGTTAAATTGAATGAGAAAAATATGACTTTTTTACATTATGCATGTATTTATGGAAATACTTTGATTTTAGAGCTTTTGATTCAAAATGGATCGAGTCTAACAAGCACCGATGATGAAAACTTGAAACCAATTGATGTGGCATTATCACTTCAAAGAGTTTAGTTTTTATAATAAAAACAAAATTTTAAACTTTTACTGAAGGAGAATATATCAAATTTTTTAAATAAAAAGATGAATGGAGACCTTGCAATCACATAAAAACAATTAATTCTTGAAAAAAAAATAGTTAATTTTAATACAAAATTAAAAATTAAAAAAATAATTCACTCAGAATTATTTGAAATTAAAACTAAGTTTTTAGGTATGCTAATGAAATTAACAAATTTTAAGAAAAATTTAAAAAAAAAAAAAAAAAATTTGTTCAAAATGAATTTAACCAAGACGGAAAATTTTCTGATAAAGATAGCAATTTTATCGAGATTCATTTCATTTGTTTCTGCTTTATTGTCGGATTCAATTTTTGAAGATTATGATTTAAGCACCTATCTTCTATTGCCAAAAGAATCCAGAGAAAATAATGATTTTTTTTTTAAGATGTTGAAACCATTCGCCAGGTGGGACAGTTTATACTTTAGTGAAATATTTCAAAACGGATATAGATTTGACAAAAATCATGTTTTCTTCGCATTTTATCCTATGTTATTAAAAGTTTTGAATGAAGTGAGTTTTGGTTTGATATTTTCTAAAAAAATAGTTGGCATGCTTTTTACAGCCTTAACACTTAATTTGATTTTGAGTTGCTTGAATGCAATTCTTTTTTATAGGTAGATAAAATAAAATTTTAACTAAAAATTTTTTTTTAGATTAAGTAATTTGATTTTGAGAAATCCAAAACTCAGTTTAGTCTCCACAATTGTGTTGAGTTTTAGTCCAGCATCAATTTTTTTCACAGCTGTTTATACAGAATCTCTTTTCACATTTGTGACGATATTAGCTTTCTATCTATTTTTTTCGAATTATTTGCATTATGAAAATTCATTAGATAATTATGCAAATTATTTTAGAGTTTTGGCAGCACCCATGTTATTTTTGATGATTTCAGTATGTATAAGATCAAATGGTCTCTTTTATATTGTTGTTCCTGGCTATTTCATTTTGAAAACATTTTTTTCTTGCATTTTTACATCAAATTTTCGAAAAGCCATTATGATAATTATTGTAGGTTTGACTATATTTCTATTAATTTTGTTGCCTTATTTTATTGTTTTATATTATCCATACTCTCTATATTGTTCTGATTCATATGAGCTGATTGATAATCGGCCTATTTGGTGTTTTGATTCTGTTCCAAATGCCTATGATTATAATCAAAAGGAACATTGGAATGTTAGATTTCTGGAACAATATAAATCATCAAGAATTACTTTTATTTATTGGGGATCACATTCCTTAATAATCATTGCTCTATTAGTTCTAGATTTTTTCAAAGAAAAATGGCTTTCGTTTTCAACGTTGGGTTTTCTTGGCGAAAAAAGGAATGAAAAATACTCAGAAAAATGGAATCCTTTTATGATATATACTATGATTTTATTTATAATTTCCTTATTTTGGGCACACACTCAATCTTGTACTCGTTTTTTTTCTACATGTCCATGTTTTTCTTGGTTTATAGCTTCTAAATTGATTGGAGATGAAAGTTCAAGTTCTTTGAAAAAAAATGAAAGTGTGAAACAAGAAAATTTTGAAATAAAAAACAAATGGATTTTATTATATCTCATTTATTTTAATGTTGCAGGAAATTATTTGTTCAGCAACTTTTTACCTTGGACTTAAAAGATGAGATATGAAAATTAATTTTGAATTTTTTCAAGAATGATATACATTTTGCTAATTTAAAATAAAAAAATATTCAAAATTAAGGAATAAAATTAATTTATTGCTTAAATTTTTTTTTTATTTTAAATTATTTACATTACATTAGAAAAACATAAAAATCATGAAAAAAATGCTATTTTTCAAGCAGAAGGAAATAGAGAAAAAAATGTACATTCCAAAATATTTTATGAAAGAAGACTTTTTAAAGAATATTGCTTTTAAATCTTTCTCTATCTTGACCCAAAAATTTGCAAGTTTGCATTCTTGGTATTTTGGCATTGATGTGACATAGACATTATCTTTGCAAATTACATAGTTTTTTTTTTTTTTTTTTTTTTTATCAACTCCCTTATCCTTATAACCACTATCACTTAAGAGATTATCTAATTCTGCACGACCTCTTAAAGAGTTTCAGTCCATTTAACTTTCTCCAATTTTAGTTCCAATCAAGAATTAAATATTTTATTGGTTTCCTTTCAAACAATATATCATAGCATTTCTTAAACACAACAGTTTTTGGAGGTGGATCAATAAGTGCTCTCAATTTCCTTCCATAAATGAATTCGATACCATTGTTATCGTTGAAATTTTTTAATGAATGAAAATTTAATATAGTTCTCAAATTCCAATAACGAAAAAAATCGTGATCAGCACTAAATATTGCTGCACCATTCTTTTTGAGCCCAAGCTGCACTATTATCATCACAATAAGCTTCGATATTAAAGTGTACTTCAATTCCCATTCTTTTGAAAGCAACTTGGCTGATCTCCTTATTGTTGTTAAGATTTAAATACAATTTTTTGTCAGGTTTGATTTAATTTTTTTTGAAAAGAAAGCTTATCACTGAGAATTGCTAGAGGTTCGGTGCTATTATCCATTTTAAATTAATTAGACGTTCGGTGCCTATCATTATTATCCATCTTTAAATTAATTTTTTCATAGAAATAATGAAAATTATTTTTTTATACAAATTATTTTTTTGATAATTCGATAATATGCTGAGTTCTCATCAACAAAAAAAAATCATTTATTCCACAGCCTTTTCTGAAGTTTATGAAGGGGTTGTTGATCTATCAACGAAACAGAAAATTAACATAATGACATTGAAAGTCCCAAAAATTACAGTTGAATTGAAAAACCACTTAGATAATGAAATATTATTTCTTCATTCCCACAAACATCCCAACTTAGCTAAATACAAAGATTTCCATTTTTCTGCCGATTCCTGCTATTTTATCCTTGAAAATTCAAATGATTGCTTGATAAATTCCTATATTGCCCAAAAAGGAGCCTTTTCAGAAAATGAAGCTTTATCATTTCTTTTTTCAATAATTCAAGTTTATGAATTATTTAAAAAAGAAAATATGCCGATCAGAGATTTTTCATTTGATAATATTTTAATAGATTCTGGAGAAATCAAGCTGAGGGATTTAGGTCTAAATTATGCTTTTAAACTCGATGAAATCAATCAATCAGTTCTTAATTATTCTAAACCCCCTGAAATATTTTTTGAGGGTAAATTTCTAACAAATATTTCTGAAGTTTGGAGTTTGGGAATAATTTTTTTCTTTATGTTATATGGAAATTTACCATGGAGAGGAAAAACTGAGGCTGGATTTTTTAATGCTGTCAAAGACATTCCTTTAAAGATTTCTAAAGAAAAAAAACAATTAAAAAACAGTACCATAGAATTATTATTTCGAATGCTTAGTTTTGATTCCAAGAAACGAATGCAATGGAATGAACTTCTAAATCACGAAGTTTTTAATAATCTTTCTCAAAAAGAAGATTTGAAAAAATCCCTACTGGAACCAGCAGAAAATAAATGGAAATTCAACATTTTTTCATTTTATTGCAAAAATGATTTCATTTTAAAAAATTCTTTCATTGATGAAAAAAAACAAGAACAAATTGAAAAAAAAACTGTGAATTATCCATCTTTGGAAGAAAATGTGAAATCTATTGCAGAGTGCCCAAACTATCAGCTTAGAATGAGTGCAAATTCTCAGAAATTAGAAAATCAAAGGAAAAACGATGAACAATTTAAGGAAATGGAGGAAAAAAGAATTATCGAGATCGACAAAATTATTCAAAGAATCATGGATAATGATAAAATGAATTGCAGCTTGAAACAGAATTCGCTCTATATTAATAAAAATGCAAATATATCATCTTCATTTATAAAAAAAGTCGAAGCAATCAATTATCACCAAAGTCTTTATTTGGGAAAATCCATCATTAAATCTCTTGACAAAAATGTAAATTTAGAAAATTTTTATGATGAATATATTGCGAATCTTAATAATCAATTAGAAAAATATAATGTCTTTGGCAAAACCATTGGAGATTTTGAGTTGGTCTTTAGAAAAATTGTGGATCTGGAGCTATGGAGAATCCAAAGATTTTTATTATTGAAAAAATTAATTAAGTTCAGGTTGGCGTTTTATGAAGCTTTCAATACAAAAGAAAATCTAATGAATTTACAATTTTGGGAGGAGTTCATCAAAACAGATAAATTTTCTAATTTTATGAATAAATTAAAAAGTGAGAACGTTTCACTTCAAAAAGACCTATTAAAATTGTTTTCAAAAACTGCGAAATCCTTGAAAAAATTTGAAATTAATGAGAAAAATAAAATAGAAAAGTTTTTAAATCTTGATCTAACACAAAATTTTGACAATTTGTTCTTTATTTGTTTATATTTGCATATCAAAACTATTAATCCCAAAATTGAGGTGTCTTTAAAATATAATGATTTAGATAGAGCAGTGAAAATGCTGATGCATAAGGCTGAAATTGCTGATTGTTTAATCATTAATGAACTTGAATTTTTAGTTGATATTCCTGAATATTTCAATTTAAAAGAATTTAACACTATTATCAATTCTTCAAATTTTGATTCTTTGAAAAATTATGTTGATAAAAAAGAAAAAATATTAGAAATGTGGAAACCAAAGTATATTTATTAATCAAAAAATTTTAGTTCAAATATTTCAGAAATGACATTTATTAAAGAAAAAAATTAATGATGATTTAAAAAAATTTTGAATTTTTAGATTTAAAAAATAAAATTAATAATTTGAATTTTTTTCCGAAATTTTTTGAATTCAAAAAATAAATTTCAAATTATTTTGCCACTTTTTTTTATTCGGAGACAAATATTAAAACTTCTAAGATGACCACAGTTTTTTTTTTTTTTTTTATCAAAATCAATAACTTTGAATTTTTAAGAGAAAACCAATGACAGATTCTTCCAACCACTTAAAGCATCATTCCCAAAACTCGAAAAAGATAATAAAAAAACAAACAAGAACTAACTTCATTTCAAATGGGATCAATACCCATGAAGAAGAAAAAATGGAAATTTCGAATAATCTTCACTTGATGACACAAGAAGAAAATCGCAATAAGAACGCAAGGATTGAATCTGATAGTGATGAAGCCGAAATTGAAATGAATTTAGAAGAAGTCAAACAATCCAAAAATGTGTTAACCAAAAATCAAGATAAAATAGCAGAAATATCGCATTATCTTATTTTGAAAAACGTAAAAAAATAATAAAAAAATAATGAAATATGAGTTTTTTATAAAAGAAAATTAATGCTAAAAACGCTTTTGATGTTCCTATGTTGAACGTTAAGGAAATGAGTGCTTTTAATCGTAAATTCTAAATTTGGTTTTATATATATATATTAATTTTTTATAGAGATTGAAGAAGAATTTGCCTGGAAAAATCTTGCATCAGCTTTGGAGGCTGGAGCCAAAATTTATGGGTTCAGAGTTGATTCAGTCCATTCAGAAACTTTTAAAATTTTAGGAGGATTAAACCGTGCAGAATTGGATGGTATTCATATTATTTTTATAATTATTTTATTTTTAATAAATTAAATCAAGACAAGCAACCTGGAGATGAGAGTGGTGACCTTACTGTTGAAATAAGAATTGAAGAAAATATGAGAAAAAAACCTGAATCCTCTGACTCAAAAACATTGGAGAAAAATCTCAACAACATCAACACTGCAAAATATGATTTGGAGTTTGATGTTGATCCTCTCTTCTCAAAAACTTCTGCAAAGTTTGATGAATCTGGTACAAAAGGATTGCTTTTGAATAATATATCAGTTTTTTCTTAATATTTTTAATAATATCTAATATAAATTAATGATTAGGTCAATCATAGTTTGGAATTACTTTTTGATGTTCAACACCCAAAAAAAATCTTAGATCTTGAAGCAAATAAAAAAGAAATACCTGAAAATGCAAAAAGATATTATTCATTGATGGACATTGGAATCGAAAAAATGATTGGCAGCAAAATTTTTGAATTTCAAATTTGTGCAGAAATAGAGAATTTTAAAGAAGAAATAAAAGCAGATGGAAAAATATTTAGTGCAGAAAAAATGTTTCCCTTTGATGTTTTATCAGCAAACATTGAAGAAAAGCCAAATGAAATCGAAAAATCCTTTCAAGAAATGAATTTATTTATGGAATCTTTCATTATTTCTGATTTGAATTTGATAGATATAGATTTCCCTGACAGCACTCCAGAAGTTAATGTTTGTGAAGAGAATTATGATAATCATATGGTTGCTAATGAAGAAAACGGTTACGTAAATGAGGAATCCCAAATGAATAATGTATTTAAATTATCTTTTGATACAAACTAAAGAATATTTTAGAATATTTTCAACAAAGATGGTGAACTAAATTCAAAATTAGTTGACACAACTTTAAATAATGAGAATGACTATCCTAAATTTAATCTAAACTCAATCCAAGAGAAAACCTTTAGCATAGGAACAGGCAAAAGCTTTTGTGACTTTCATGATATCGCGTACTATTTTAATCACAAATTCATAGACTAAATTATTTTTCTAAAATTTTAGAAGCAGCAAATGGATGGGTCCTGACCAATGGAAAATTAGTAAAGAAAAATTAAAAATACTTGATTCAATTTTAAATTAGAAATGAATTTATCAAAGAATTCAAAAATCCCTCAAGAAAATAATGAGGTGTCAAAAGAAAAACCTAAAAAAGTTTCAAAAACTATTGATTTTGATTTATCAATTAAGGTAATTTCATTTTAAAAATTTAATTTGATTTGATCATATATTTAGGAAAATGCCAACAATATCTTCAATAATCAAGTAAAAAAAAACCAAGGAAGCAACACCTTAGGGAAATCACTAGAATCACAACCAGTGAGACATCAGTTTTTACTCCCATTGGATTGCCATATTGATTTGAAAAGATTAGGCCAGACATTTTTGCGAGATCTGTCTATTACAGTTTTAATATCTGATCAAAATTCTTTAAATAATCACTATAATTATGGCAATGACGATCAAAGAATGGAAAACGAAGAAAATGCAGAAGATGATGTTCTTTTATTGGAAGCTGATGGGAAAAATGGAAATGTTATTAATTTTACATGAAAATCTTTTTATGTATAAATGATTGTAGGATAAAATAACAACTCATAAAGGCCAAATTCCAATAAAAGAACTTAAAGAAAAAATTTGGAATAAGATGCAAAGTCTTAATAGATTTGAGCAGAAGGTCTTTTATTTTATTTTGAAAATAAAATTATTTTTTTTTGGAAGAGAGAAGAAAATTCAATGGCTTTAGAGAATGACGTTATTGAAGAGAATAAACGTTGTGGTTACACATTTGGGTCAATAGTTGGAATGCTTCCAGATATTGTTGGAGAAAATAATTCAAAAAAAGTATCAGTTCAAACTTGCTTTGTGACTTTGCTTCATTTAGCGAATGAAAAAATATTAAAGTTTACCTCAATGGACAAAGATAACCGTGATTTTTTTATTGAGAAAGAAAAAAATATTTAATTATTTCAAAATCCATTTAAGTTTAAAAGGTTAAGTTATTATGAATCAATCCATCAACTATTAATTCTTTTTTATTTTATTCTGTATATTTTTAATGCAATTTAGGATTAAATTCATATTCAAATTCATTCATATTGATTATTCCCGATTTGTTTCTGTCAAATATTTCCATCAAATTATCAATATCTTCTTTATTTGGATAGAAATAGTATTTTTCGAAAAATTTCATGAACGCTTCTTTGGTAATCACTTTTCCTTTGGCCAGATTGGCTATAAAATCAAATGCTTTCTGAATGTTTATTTTTTTTTCTGCCATATCTTTTCTCAACAATTCGCAAGAATAATGGCAATTCAGCAACATTTTGAAAAGGTGTGCCACACGATTATGAGTTTCTGGAGATAATTTCTGTTAATTAATTAAAAAAAATTTGAATTTTTTTTTTCATATTTAACTATAATAAATAATACTTCAATATTTTCTTCTTTCCCCAAAACAAAAGCTTTGTTTATTTCTGAAGAAGGAAGGATCATTTGAGAGAACTCTTTATAACTTTTGTTTAAAAAAATAAAATTCAATTTTTCATTATTTTTTTGAGGATTTACTCTAATTTTTTATCTCCATCTCTACTATATCGATTGATCACCAATGAAATATCAGAATCATCCGCTTTGACTCCGAATTTCTTCAAACTCTGTTTGAACTCTGTAAAAACTATTTGTCCAGTCTCATTATCATCGAATTCTTTAATGAGTCTTATGAGCTTAAAATCAGGTCGACGACAGAGATCTTCTTTGCTTTGTTGCACTGATCTATCAAAAAAAATATATTCTTTTAAAGCATCTAATATTTCATCCAAATCTTTATCTAAATGAATTTTCTTTTGTTCGTTTATATGACTGGTTTTCATGTGAAAATTGGAAACTGTTGGAGGTGTCAGACTGTAACCATTATTTGGAAAATGAATGGGAAAATCAATAAAATCATTCAAGCCAGATTTAAATATTGTAGAGTTTGTTCCAAATGGAAGTGAAAATTTATTCGGCTCTTCAATCAGAAATTTAGATGGATGATTGAAATATGGAGGTGATAGTTCATTGCTAGGAAAACTGATCAATGATTTAAAAGGGGGATTAGGTGCAAAATCTTCATATTGGGTTTTAAAGTTCGGCTTTAAAAGATAATCATCTCTGATAGGAAAATTAGAAAATGGAGGAGGTATTCTTTGATTATCAATGAAATTATTGTTAAACCCCAACAATTTCCTATCTAAAAGAAACTCATTTGGCTGGAAACCTGCCTGTGGCATTGTTTTTTTGAAAGGCTGATATATTGGTAATTGATCATCAGGAATATACATTGGAGGATTATGTTCATTAGGAACATACCTCGGAACTTTAGGTTCATTCGGAATATAGATAGGAGGTCTAGGTTCATCTGGAACATATATAGGAGTTCTAGGTTCATTAGGAATATACATAGGAACTTTTTTTGTATAATCATTGGAAATCGGCTGATAAGGTGGAATATTATTTCTAGAATTCTCATAAATTTCAGTATTTGCTCTCATTCTTTCCTGATTCATAAATGCTGGATCTCCTCTTTTAAATTGAGGCATGTTGTTTCTGGGTGGAAATTGGTTATTTTGGGGTTGATTTGATGGATAATTAAAATTATTAGGATCACAGAAAGCTTGAGGACTATTTGATCTTTTTTTGATAGTTTGTGGATAAAAAGTAGCATTGCTTCTATTCCCTAAATTTCTGTTTGGAGAAGTTTCTCTTCTCAAATTGCTTTGTTGAATCTCAAATCTATTATGAGATCCTTCCCTCATTGGGTAAAACGATTCATATTGTGGGCTGCTAAAATTATTCCCTTTATATTGAAAATTATTTCCATCATAATTCTTTGTAACAAATTGATTCTGATAGTCTTTATGAAAATTTCGGGAATTCATTGTCTTTGATGATTGTAAATATGGTGCGTTTGAAAAGTTATTTTGTGAAGAGATTAAATTTTCTCTAATTTGATTTGGAGGAGGTCTTGGATAGTAAGGGTTGGCCAACATTATTGAAATAAAGGAATTTTATTTTAGAAAAATTAACGATTTAATTATTTGGAATAAAATAAGAAATTTATTTCTTTGTTAAGAAAGTTATTATTAAGTTCATTTTTTTAATAGTTTTTAACGATTCCTGCAAAGGCACTCCTTTCAAAATTTTTAATATCTTCTTGAAA
>JFJP01002365.1_pt1 | contig 10936 bp, 12 predicted proteins | sample 431651 | NCBI WGS metagenome assembly JFJP01 (sample SAMN02602958, study PRJNA72255) | Microbial mat metagenome, whole genome shotgun sequencing project. | biome: fresh water; feature: sink hole; material: water; isolation source: purple microbial (photo- and chemosynthetic) mats found in...
GTTAATGCCCACCCCCGGCCACCACAATCATAGCTTAGCTCCTGGCCCGATTTTCGGGGTCCGCCTCACAAAGGACGCCCGGGCGAAAAATACAACGTCGGCGGATGCAACGAACGCCGCAACATCGATGTTGTGTTGAAGATTTGCCTGCTGATGGATCAATACTCTCCTAATCCAGTGAAAGATGGCCACGCATCACTCATCACATACGTAAAAGACCGCCCAGGACACGATGCCAGATACGCGATCAATGCCACCAAACTGAAAACCGAACTCGGTTGGAGCGCGGAAGAAAACTTCGAAAGCGGGATCGAAAAAACCGTACGTTGGTATCTGGAAAACCCTTCTTGGTGGCTACCCATGCTGGATGGCACGTAACCTGTCTCGTAACCGCATATGCAAAAGACGAATCAGGAATGCTATCCAGCCGCCAATTTGCGGGCCATCTGGGGAAACAGCAAAATATGAAATGGCAGGACCGCCAGCCAATACAGTCGGCCTAATAATCCTTGTGGCCGGAATGTGGCCGTCTGACGCAGTCCGGTTTTTCCGTCCGGCATGTCTTCCAGTGCGAATTCCAGCCATGCCTCACCTGGTAGTCTCATCTCCGCGTAAAGGATCAACCGGCCTTTGGCATGATCCGCAAGTAAGACGCGCCAGAAATCCAATGAGTCGCCCGGGCGAAGTTCCCTCGGATGCCGCCGACCGCGCCGAATGCCGATGCCGCCGGAGAATTTGTCCATCATGCCGCGGAGTTTCCATGCCCAGTTCATCGAGGGCCAACCATTCGCGCCACCGATCGACCAGATGCGGGCGATCACTTCTTCGCGCGTTGCAGTGAGAGGCACCGTTTGGGAATCGGTGAAAACGCCGTGTTCGGGGACTTTTACCGCATCAAAGAGCCTCGGGTCGAGTGTGCCGGCTGCTAGAGAATCGATCCAACTCGATGGAACATGGTTCTGCGCGATCTTTGCCAGTGCTCGTTCGACGGCTTCCCGGTAAGTTAAGAGTTCCAGTGGAATGATTTCCCTAATTTTGAAATCATGGCACACCGTTTCATGAGTCAGCGAATCCACCAGCGCGCGGGCGAGCGGAAACGAGGTGGAGGTAAGCAGACACAACCAACCCGAGGACAAACGCGGACTCAACAAGCGGGTGGGAAGAAAAATGCGCCGCAATCCCCGCACTTCGCAATAACCTTTGATCAACTCCAGATAACTCATCACCTCGGTGCCGCCGATATCATAGGAACCACCGGCGGTTTCGGGATGCTGGATAATTTCCGTTAGGTATTCCAAGACATTGCGGACGGCAATCGGTTGGCAGTGAGTATGGACCCAGCGCGGCGTAACGAGCACCGGAAGCTTTTCCGCTAGATCACGGATGATTTCAAATGAGGCAGAACCCGATCCGACGATGATCGAAGCGCGCAGAGCGGTCAGCGGCACTCGAGACTCGCGAAGGATGTGCTCCACTCTGAGGCGGGATGCGAGATGTTCGGAAAGCGGACCGTCTTCTGCCACGAGTCCACCCAGATAGATAATACGTTTCCACCCCGAGGCCAACGCCGCATCTGAGAAGTTCCGTGCGCAACGTTCCTCGCGCTCCGCGAAATCGCCGCCGGATCCCATCGAATGAATCAAGTAATACGCCGCATCCAGATCCCGCGGCAAATGAGTGAGTGATTGCGCATCAAGGAAATCCGCCTCCTCCACATGCAGCCGGTTTTCCTCGGCCGCGTATTCAGCCGCTGGAAACCTCCGACGGTCGCGCACCAGCGCTGTGATCTCATGGCCCGCATCTAGCAACGTTCGGATCAGGCGAAACCCGATGTAGCCATTGGCACCAGTGACGAGGACATGCATGCGCGGAGTTTAGCGTGGTAGTAGAAATTTGCGGCAGCAAATTTCAGGAAATTGACCTTAAGCCCGCTATTCGGAAATTCAGATGACATCGATCTGCGCGGCTTCCAATGCAGCACGGGTCAAGCGGGTGATTTCCGCCCAATTGCCAGTATTGACCAGCGCCTTGTCCACCATCCATGAACCGCCGATCGCAGCGACGACGGGAAGTTTCAGATAAGACGTGAGATTGGCGGAGGAGATTCCTCCGGTGGGAATGAATTTTACGCCGGTGTGGGCGTAGGGACCGGCCAAAGATTTGAGCATGTCCACGCCGCCAGCGGCCTCGGCGGGGAAAAACTTCAGCAACTTGCAGTCGAGTGAGAGCGCATGTTCGACTTCGCTGGGAGTCATCACGCCGGGCGAGAATTGCAGGCCGATTTCTTGGGCGGCAGCGACGATTTCCGGATTGAGGCCCGGTGCCAAGCCGAAGACGGCTCCGGCATCTTTAGCGCGTTTGACTTGGTCTTTTTCTAACAATGTGCCAGCGCCTAAAAGGATCTCTGGGAATCGGGCGGCGATGCGTTGAATGGACTCCTCTGCAGCGGCGGTGCGAAAGGTGATCTCCATAATGTCAAGACCACCTGCTAGAAGAGCTTCGGCCAGGGGCTCTGCGGATTCCACAGAATCCAGGACGACGACGGGAACAATGCGTTTGGCGAGGATGCGATCAATCATGGTTCAATGAGTTCGAGCGGTATATTGAGGTGAAAATTTCTGATCACCAAGCAAATGCGGGGATCCCCGCGATCTTCCGTCACCCGTCTTTTACAGAATTCCTTAGTGATGGTTTATGGCAATGCTTTGATGAACATTTCCTTGAAATGAACCACGCACTTCGGGTCGTGACCTTGAATGCCGATGGTGCCTTCTCCGAGTTTTCGGCCGGGCATGTTTTTGAGGGATTTTTCCGGATCCCAATCCTCGGGCTGCGTCCAATCGGTGGTGACCTTGCCGTTGATTGAAATCACGATGTGACGTCCGTCCACTTTGATCGAGTAGTCGAACCACTCATCGTCCTTGTGCGGAGCCTGGTCCATCACATCGGCAACGGCATAGAGTCCGCCGCTCTTCTTGCTGTCGGAATGGGTGGCGTTGACTTGGCACTCGTAGCCTTTCGAAGGCCAGCCTTTTTCCTGGAACTCAGTGTGAAAATAGAGACCGCTGTTAGAGCCCGCAGTGGTCTTAACCTTGGCCTTAAACTCGAAATTTCGGAACTTCACATTGCCATCTGCGCCTGTGTAAAACAGATGGGCTCGTCCGCCATTGACGATCAACTCGCCGTCTTTGACGCTGAAGACACCGGCCTTTTCCTCGTTGGATTTCCACCCGCTAAGATCTTTCCCATTGAGCATTTGAATCCAACCCTCTTCAGCAAAGACCGACACTTGAGACACCAACACCGCCAGCAGACCAAAAAACACGTTTTTCATGATGCCGTGATGCTGGAGTCCCGACCGTCCGCTGTCAAGCGAGCGGGGTCATAGCTGTCGAAGGAACTTGCCACCTCCGTTCTTGACCGCCTTCACGGTGGAAATCAGAGTCTGCGGCATGGATTTCAAACAACGCACCCTCGCCGCTCTCCAAGCCGCCCGCGCGAATTCTCCTGCGAATACCGCACTCGTCGGGCTGGATGGATTCGTAGACACCATCGTCACTCCAGTGGACCAAAGAACTGCTCAAGGCGAGTCATTTACCCCGATTCGGTCGATTCCGGAATTCGCGCAACGCATTGGCGGGGCCGCCGGCAAGAGCACGAATATCGAACTCTATCCGTTGATGGATAAATTAGGCGGCAATGGACCGATCATGGCCAATGCCCTGCTTGAGGCGGGCACCCGCGTGACCTACCTGGGAGCGCTCGGTCGACCCACTGTGCATCCGGTCTTCCATGACTTTGCCAGTCGCGTGGAAGTGGTTTCGCTCTGCAACCCGGCCACCACCATTGCGGTGGAGTTTAACGACGGGAAACTCATGCTCGGCCAATTGCGGAGTCTCGATACGATCACGCTGGAAACGATTTACGAAGTGATGGGCGAGGAAAAATTGCGTAACGCACTGGCTGCCGCGGATCTCGTATCATTGGTGAATTGGACGATGATTCCCAACATGACGGCCGTTTTGCGCTCCTTCGTGGAGGACGTGCTGCCAACCTGCCCGCCTCGCGAAGGAAAACTCTTTTTCTTCGATTTGGCCGATCCCGAAAAACGTTCGCACGATGATTTATTAGAAGTGCTGGAAGTGATGGCTCGCTTCGACAAGTTTGGGAAAGTAACGCTCGGCCTGAATCTCAAGGAAGCCCAACGCGTTTATCAAGCGCTCGGCTTCTCGGAGCTTGGTGAGTCGGAAGAGGATCTCCGGACCATCGCGGCGGATATCCGGGAAAAGCTCGGTCTCGCCTGCGTAGTCGTGCATCCGCGCGAATCCGCGGCTTGCGCCACGGCGGATGGCACCTCATGGGTGCCCGGCCCCTACACCGAAGAACCGCTCATCACCACCGGTGCGGGCGATCATTTCAATGCGGGCTTCGCCCAAGGCCAAATGCTCGGACTCGAACCAGAAGCCTGCCTCAGCATGGGCGTCTGCACCAGCGGCCACTATGTCCGCACCGGCAAAAGCCCAAGCCTCGACGATCTGGAAAAATTTCTAGCAACCTGGAAGTGATTTCAACCCAGAATCCGCAGTTGAAAGGTGAAAACAGGCATGTTGACCACAGATTACTCAGATTTCACAGAGGATTGATTCATCCTTAATTTAAACAAAACATTCCTAATCTGTGTATTCTGTGAAATCTGTGGTTTAAAATGCGGATTTTAGAATCAAAAACCATGCGCGCACGGTTTCAGCATCCGAGGCGATCCAAGGCTGCCCAAAATTGTTGCGTTTGATTGGCGTCGGGAATGATTTCTAGCAGAACCGTTTTTTCGCCCGGTTCAAACTGGTCGAGATCGTCCGCGCGGCGAATGCGAAGGTGAGTCATGCCCCACAGTGCGGCCATTCCCGAGAAATCGGCGGCATGCGCATTGATCATGCACTCGGCCGCCTGCGGATTCATCGAGGCCAGCCTCGGAACTCTTTCAAAAATCCGGCCACCATTGTTCTGAATCACCACCAACACCCGGCCCGCACTTTGCACCTGGCCGAGCATGAACGGAGCCGCCAAATCATACAGCGCGGTAAGATCCCCAACCACCGCCCAGCTATCACTGAGATCGGCCGACCATCCGAGCCAGGTGCTGATTTGGCCATCGATGCCATTCGCACCGCGGTTTGCGCGCACCGACGAAACCGGGCGCGTCCATTGCGCGAATTGATTCCATTCGCGGATCGGCAGGCTATTGCCAAGAAACACACCGCTGCCGATGGAGGCAAAGTGGGAGAGCGTCCGCATCAGTGCCGGTTCGCTGTCCGGGTAACATTCTAACATCTCGCCGATACGTGCTGCACGTGCCGAGGCACCGATCAGAAGGTCCAGCGCATCATCGGCAGCTTCGATATCACCCAGCGCGGGCAGCACCCGGTTCAACGGGCCGCGCGTCACCTTGCTCTCGCGGGCGAGCCCGGGCAGGCCGTTGCGGCAGACGCTCCAAACGGAAACATCGCTTAGGTTTTCAAGGTCGCGCCAGAACCGACCACTTGGCACCTCACCCAGCCGCAGGATTTTTCCTGGCGGATGCGCTTTGAGAACACGATCCGCCGCATGAATCGCCAAACCCTGCAGCGCCTCGCGCAAACCGCTGGTCGCATCGGCGACGAGTGGCACGCCGAGATCGAGGCAAAAATGAAACACGTCCTCCCGGTCATTGGGTTCGAGCCCGCCGATCATGACCACGATTCCACGGCTGAGATCCTCGCGCAGCCAGCGGGCCAGCGCAGCCACATCGATGCGTTCCTGCGCTGTAGTGAAGGTGCCGACGGGTTCTCCGGAAAAACTCTCGTCGCCTGGTTGAAACTCTTCTTCGAATGCGGCGTTTAGATGGAGCGGCCCGCGGCCGTCCCAATCGGAAAGACTGACTTGCGAGGCGTAAACTCCGAAAATTCCTTGTTGTTCGATCGCTTGCGGCGCGCCGCTACCATGATATTCAGCGGGTCGGTCAGCCGTTAGGGCGACGAACGGGCGCGCCTGATAGTGCGCCTCGATCACCGCTGGCAAGAGTTCTGCGGCAGCCGTGCCGCTGGTGGTGACGACCGCACAGGGCAGCCCGGTTTCCATCATCCGCCCCAGCGCGAAAAACCCGGCGCTGCGTTCCTCGAAGTGGCGCCACAAGCGCACGAGGCCAGCGGTTTCCGCGCGGGCCAGCGCTTCGATGAGCGCGGCATTCCGTGCGCCCGCGCACACCACGAATTCGCACACACCGGCCCGCAGACATTGTTTCACCAAGTCCATCGCCGGATACCAGGCATTCTTCGAATCCGTGTTAGTAGGGTGTTTCATAAAGATGGAATCAACGAATTTCGGCCGAGATGCACATCACGATTTCGCTCAAGCGAGCTCCTCCTTGCGGATGCTGACGATCGGCGCGAGAACGGTGGTTAGGTTCTGCATTTTGGCGAGGGCGTCGCGCATTTTTCCTTCCGGAGTTTGGTGTGTTAGGATGATCAGGTCGGTTTTGTTTTCGCCTTCCTCGGATTCGCGCTGTAAAACCGCGTCGATCGAAATATCGACGTCCGCCAGGATGCGGGTGATATCCGCCAACACGCCCTTCTCATCTGCCACCTGCAAGCGCAGGTAAAACGCGGTGACCACTTCGTTGATCGGCAATACGACCGTGGCATGCAGTTCGTCTGGCTGAAACGCCAGGTGCGGCACGCGGCTGCAAGGATCGGCGGTGTGCAAACGCGTGATGTCCACCAAGTCGGCGATGACAGCCGATGCGGTTGGCTCGCTGCCTGCGCCTTTTCCATAATAAAGTGTGGTGCCCACGGCGTCTGCCTGAACCATCACCGCATTCATCGCGCCCTCGACGTTGGCGATCAGGCGCTTGGCTGGGACCAAAGTCGGATGAACCCGCAACTCGATCCCTGAAGGATGACGACGGGTGATTCCTAACAATTTAATCCGATAGCCCAATTGCTCGGCATATTTGATATCCACCGCCTGCAGGCCGGTGATGCCCTCGACGTGAGCTTTGGAAAATTGGACGGGAATGCCAAATGCGATCGAACTCATCAGAGTGATTTTGTGCGCGGCATCGATTCCCTCGATATCGAATGTCGGATCGGCCTCGGCGTATCCGAGGCGTTGCGCCTCGCCCAAGGCTTCGGCGAAATCGAGGCCCTTATCGCGCATTTCCGAGAGGATGAAATTGGTGGTGCCGTTGATGATTCCTGCGATCCATTCGATTTGGTTGGCGGTGAGTCCTTCGCGCAGTGCTTTGATAATCGGGATGCCGCCGGCCACAGCGGCCTCGAAAGCGACCATGACGCCCTTGTCGCGGGCGGCGGCGAAAATCTCCCCGCCATGAACTGCCAACAGAGCTTTGTTAGCCGTGACGACGTGTTTGCCGGCAGCGATGGCTTCTAACACCAGCTGCCGCGCCACGCCGTAACCGCCGATCAATTCCACCACGATGTCGATCGCCGGGTTGGCAATCACTTCGCGCGCATCCGCGACCACTTGCGCGCGATCACCCACCAGCGCCCGCGCCCGCTCGACATCCAAATCCGCGACCATCGTGATCTCGATGCCGCGCCCGGCCCGCCGCCGGATTTCCTCTTGGTTGCGAGCCAGCACTTGGAAAGTGCCGTTGCCCACGGTGCCGATGCCTAATAGTCCAACTTGAATGGGATCCATAAATTAAAAGTATTGAGTGAAGTTTTGAAAATCATCGGGAAACCCTGAGGTCTCTTTGGAATCCCGCGCCATCCTCGAACTGTCGTCACCGTAGATCAATGTCAATTCACCCCATCCAAGAATCGATTCCAGAATTCTTATTCCACTTGGGCCACGGCGAGGGCGGCCATGCCTTCTTTGCGGCCGACGAAGCCCATCAGTTCATTGGTGGTGGCTTTGATGCCGACCCGGTTAGGTGAAATGCCGAGCGCCGTCCCGATGTTCACCCGCATGGCCTCGCGGTGCGGCAGGACTTTGGGCGCTTCCGCGACCAGCGTGGAATCGACATTGACGATGGTAAACCCAGCTTCCGCAGCCAGCTCGCGGCATTTTTCTAGGATCCGGAGTGAAATGATGTCTTTGCAGGCGGGATCGCCGGGCGGGAAATAATGGCCGATGTCCGGCAGTCCCATCGCTCCGAGCACGGCATCCGCGATGGCATGGCAAAGCACATCCGCATCGGAATGGCCCTCAAGCCCGTGGGTGTGCGGAATCGTCACGCCGCCCAGCACAAGCGGGCGGTTTTCTGCAAATCGGTGAACGTCGTAGCCAATGCCGGTCATGGGGATGATAGTGGATCAAAGTATTTCTTCCAGCGGCAGTCTGCCATTGCTGGCGACGATTGACCAGGCATCGGCGTAGCCGGCGACGGGTGTTAGGTCGACTTTTCCGCCGGCGGTTTCGACGAGGAGTTGGCCAGCGGCGATGTCCCAGAGCGAGATGCGGGATTCGATGTAGGCATCGAGTCGGCCGCAAGCGATGTAGGCCATGCCGAGAGCGGCAGAGCCCATCATGCGCATTTTGCGGGCGCGCAGTGAGGCTTTGCGGAATCGCTCGATGCCGGTGCGGAGGGCTTCTTCATCTTTTCCGCAGCCGACAAAAAGAATCGATTGGTCGAAACTCTCGCGCTTGCTGGCTTGGATGGGAACTCCGTTGAGCAAGGCGGGGCCGCCTTTTTCGACGGTCCATGTTTCACCCACCATCGGATCATGGATGACGCCGACGACGATTTCCCCGGCGACGCGGAGGGCGATGGAGACGCAGAAATGCGGGATGCCATAGAAAAAATTCACCGTGCCATCGATGGGATCGACGATCCATTGGCGCTCCGAGTCCTGGTTTCCGGCAAGACCTTCCTCGCCATAAAGCGCATCTCCGGGTCGCGCGCCTAACAAGATCGTGGTGATGAGATCCTGCGATTCCTTGTCGAGCGCGAGTTTGATATCGTGATGGGTTGCCTCATCGACGGTGGCATCGGAGCCGAAGTGTTGGCGGAGCAGTTTGCCGGCGGTGAGCGCGGCTTCGGTGGCGAGTTCGAGATCAGTCATGGAAGAGGAATTAGAGATTAGGGATTAGAGATTGAGGATCGACTCATGCGTGCCGAGGTGGAGTTCTAAAATAGCTTGGACGAGTTGGTGGGCCAGGTCGTGTTTGCTGGCTTGCGGGAGTGGCTCGCTGTGGTCCGGATAGACGAGGAGGATTTCGTTTTGATCCGAATCGAAGCCGATGCCGGGTTTGGAAACATCGTTGGCGACGATGAGGTCGCACTGTTTGCGGGTGAGTTTTTCGCGGGCGTTGGCTTCGAGGTTTTCGGTTTCTGCAGCGAAGCCGACGAGGGTGCCGGTGAAACCGAATGGCGTACGAGCGGAGCCGAGGATGTCCGGTGTTTTGACGAGTTCGAGGGTCAGGGTGTCGGCGGATTTTTTGAGTTTCTCGGGGGCGACCGTGCGCGGGGTGTAATCGGCCACGGCGGCGGCAAACACGGCGATGTCCATGCGTCCAAGGTGATTGGCGACGGCGGCGTGCATTTCCGCAGCGGTTTCCACTGGCAGGAAATCGACGCGATCCGGCACATCGAGCGCGGTCGGGCCGGAGACCAGCAACACCGTGTGGCCGGCATGGGCGAAGGCGGCGGCCAGTTCGTAACCCATTTTCCCAGACGAGCGGTTGGTGAGGAAACGCACGGGATCGATCGGCTCGCGGGTGGGGCCGGCTGTGACGAGGATGTTCACGGCGGGAGTCTGAATGGCAGAGCGGGGGAGGCAAGCGGTAAGCGGTTACCAGGAGGAAAAGCTCCGGCTTGCCTGTGAAATCGGATCGTGTCATCTTCCGCGCATGAAGGAACAGATTGTCAGCGACGCGCGCTTTGCCGATTTGGCGAAAGTAAGGCAGGCGCGTCGAATGTCCGAAGAGGAACGAGTTCTCGCCGGTCCCCGTCTGTTCTCGGGTGTCTGCGAACGCATGAAGGAAGGCCTCCGGGATGAACGACCGAACGCCACGGAGGAAGAGATCCACGGCTTCTTGCTGAAACGCCTCGCCAAGTTGAAAAAACTGGAATTTACCCACCACGTGAGCTCATGAAGCAGGGAGAAGAGGCCGTTGGCATTCTGCTGGATGCTCTGAACAAGCTTGGGCTTGAATACATGGTCGTTGGTTCGTTTTCGTCGAACCGCTATGGAGTTCCTCGCGCGACGAAGGATGCCGATTTTGTCCTGCGTATTGTGGCAGCGGACCGTGAGCGCCTGTATGCTTCGCTACCCGCCAATTTCAAAGTGGACCCACAAGTGAGCTTTGAAATGATCACCGGCACATGGCGCCAGATTATTGATGTGCCGGAGATTCCATTCATGATCGAACTTTTCGAACTCAGCTCGGATCCTCATGACCAAAGCCGCTTTTCCCGGCGCAAACGACTGACTTTGTTGTCACGGGATTCATGGTTACCGACGCCGGAAGATGTCATCGTTCAGAAACTGCGATGGGCTCACGGAGCCAAGCGGTCAAAAGATTTCGACGACGTTGTGGCCGTTATGGGGGTGCAGGGAGAAGCCATACTCGACTGGACCTACATTGAAAAATGGTGTGCCGAGCACGGGACGCTTGAGGTGCTTGCGGAGGCCAAGGTGGCGGCGGCACCGGCTTGGGAAGATGACGTATGAATTCGCCGTTTTCGACTGCACGGGACTTGTTGGTGGCGGCGCCGGAGCGCTGGGATGAGGCGTGTTTCGCGGTGCCGGCGCTGCGGGCGTTGATGGCATCCGGCTTGGGGGTTGGGGTGATTTGCCGGGACGGGCAGAAGGAATTTTGGGAATCGCTGCCGGGTCTGGAAGTGCTGGCGTTTCCCGCGAAATCGAAGCCAAAACCCGCCGCCGCCGCGATCCAGGGAGCATGGCAGGCCACACTCGTCTGGGAAACCGGCTTT
>JFJP01036307.1_pt1 | contig 10936 bp, 12 predicted proteins | sample 431651 | NCBI WGS metagenome assembly JFJP01 (sample SAMN02602958, study PRJNA72255) | Microbial mat metagenome, whole genome shotgun sequencing project. | biome: fresh water; feature: sink hole; material: water; isolation source: purple microbial (photo- and chemosynthetic) mats found in...
CGGCCTTGACGTATGCGGAAAGAAAAGCGTCCCATACGGCGTGATCTATTTTTTGTGTCGACGCGGGATTATTCGCCTCCCACAGCGGCCAAAGATCGGCTTTCGGCGCGGCGCCGAGGTTTCCGGCAAGCGCAAACAGCAATGCCGCGGAAAAATATATGTGCTGCAGATACGCGTGGTTCATGACGAACTCCTTGCAATAAAATGACGTATAACGTCTATGTAGACGAGTCATCTTGCGGGAATATTACCTGTGACGCCGAATCATACCGTTTTCCCCGGTACGGGTAAGAATGCCGCCGCCGGAGGCGTCAAATTCAGTGCCTATCACATTGATTTCCGCGGAGCAGATGAACGGAGGTTTTACATGACTCGCCTTGGATCGCTGCTTTTCCACAGCACCCTTTTGCTGTTACTGGCCGGAGAAGGACTCGCTGCCGATCAGTTCAGGGTTTATTCCCGGGAAACGTTTGAAACACTTGATAACTGGACGCATGAGCGCTTGCCGAAAGTGGAGCGGGCCACCGAGTATTCTTCGGTGCTGCTCGATGGGAAACCGGTGCTGCGTGCGCACTCTGAATCGTCCGGCTCCTTTCTGGTCTATACAAAGTCCTGGAATATCAGGGAGTATCCGGTGATCCGGTGGAAGTGGCTGGTGGAAAATGTGTACAGGAAGGGAGACGGCGCAACCAAGGCCGGGAACGATTTTCCCCTGCGTGTCTATGTGCTTTTCGAATATGATCCCGCGAAGGCCGCTATCGGCGATCGCCTGTTGTATGCGTCGACAAAGCTGCTGTACGGCACATATCCGCCGCACAGCTCCATCAGTTATGTGTGGGAAAGCACGGGAGCGAAGGACCGCGTAACCGTGAACCCGTATTCCGCAAAGAATATCGAAATCACCCGGAGAAGCGGAACCGGCGACCTGGGTGTCTGGCAGAAAGAGAGTGCGGATGTGCTTGCGGACTACCGCCGTGTGTTCGGCAGGGAGCCTCCCGAACGGGCGACTCTCGGCATAATATCGGATTCGGACAATACCGGAGAATCCGCCACCGCGTTTATGGGATATATCGAAATAGGAGCGCCCTGAATATGGAAAAAACCGTCGCGATCGCCGCAAGTCTTGTCGTGTTCATCATCTGGGAAACCGTCACGCCGTATTTCAAGTTCGGCAAGGGCCATTCGCTGCACATGTTGTGGAACGCTCTTGTCGGGGGGACGAACGCGGTATTGGGCCGCGTGTTATTTGGCGGCGTCATGGCTACGCTCTTCTCGTATATGGATTCGAACCCCGCGGGTTTGCTTTCACTGGCGGATTTTCCTCTTTGGCTCGAAATCGTCATTGCCATTGCCCTGCTCGATCTGTGGTCGTATTGGTGGCATCGTTTCAACCATACGACAACCTTCCTGTGGCGCTTTCACCGCGCCCACCATACGGATACCGAAATGTGCGCGACTTCCGCCTATCGCTTTCATCCGCTCGAGATCATTTTCTCTTCGCTGCTCCGCATTCCCCTCGTTCTTGCGCTCGGTCTTCCGATGGAAGGGCTGGCCCTGTACGAAGCGGTATTGGCCGTTTCAATCGCCTTTCACCATGCCAACATCGGCATCGGCGACCGCGCGGATTCGCTGCTCCGTCTTGTCATCGTGTCGCCGGTCATGCACAAACTGCATCACAGCGTCCTTCCCCGCGAGTTCTCCTCGAATTACTCGTCGATCCTGTCGGTGTGGGACCGGCTGTTCGGCACCTGGACCGAAACGGACAAAAGCCGGGACATCAAGCTCGGTCTGAATATTTTTCGCGATGAAGTATGGCAGGGGTATTGGGGCATCCTACGGACGCCATTCTCCCGCGGAAGGAAAATCGCCCGCATGGACGGCGCGGAGTAGGGCTTCCAGTTCTTCGCGGCAGTCGCGGCACAGTTCGATATGCCGTTTTATTGCAGGCAGCATTCCCTCCGCGTCCTGTCCGGCGGCGAGAAGATCCGCATACCGGTGTAACAGCGCGAACGCGCCGTCGCAGTCTATTTCGTCTGCTTCCGCGGAAGCGATCATGGCCATCATTTTTTCCGGATCCGGTTTCCCTTGCATGTATAATTGACGCAGCGCTTCTACGGTTTCTTACGTCAATTCGTCGATTGTCATCCCGTCGCGCATCATGCGCGCTTTCAGTTTGAGGCGGGCGTCATGGAGCATCTTGTACAATGCGTTGCGGTTGGTTCCCAGGCGCCGCGCCGCCTCTTCGAGGGGCATTCCCCTGATCGCGACCGCGCGGAGGGCCGCCAGCTGTTTTTCGGAAAGCTCTTCTTCCATGATTTTCATGATGAGCTGCATGCCCATATCGGAGTGGGCCGCGGCTTCGGGACCTGAGGAACGCAGGTCGCCCATTGTGCGGCCCTCTTCTGCAAGGCTGTCGAGCGAATGATCCATCCATCGTTTTCGCCGCAATTCGGTCAGGGCGATCCGGATGCATATTTTATGCGCCCAGGTCGTAAATCGGGAAAGATTTTTGAACGTATCGAGCTTGACGAGAATTTGGACGAGGGCTTCCTGTATGAAGTCTTCCGCGAGCGCGTCGAACTCCCGGCCATGTGTCCGCGTCCAGCTCCGCAATGCCGCCCTCAGTCCGGCCAGAAGGATTACCCGCAGATCCGCAAGGGCGAGTTCGCGTTCTTCTCCCGTCGAGGAAAGATCGAGTATCCATTGCGTATTGTCGCGCTCACGAACCGGTTTCTGTTTCAATACAGCAAGTATACGGGCGACTGTCCCGCGGGGACAAGCACAAAATCGGCGGGATGTAAGATTTTAACCGCTGACCACATCAATAGGTGATGAAAAATGAAAGAAGGGCATGATAATGAAACAACAGCGTTCGTATATTGCGGCTTTGACGACACTTTGCATGGTTGCCGCCCTTGCGGTGCTTCTGTCCGCCTGTTCGGCAAAATCCGAAAAAAACAGCGTCATTACCCGGGAGCAGGGTGCGGCAGCCGGAACCGTCGGCGGACCGCTGCCCGGATTTACGGACTGGAATGCCGTTCTTGCCGCCGCGCGCGGCACCACGGTGCGCTGGTATCTGTGGGGCGGGTCCGCCGCCATCAATGAATTCGTCGAACGCGAATACGGCGATGTACTCGCGAAGGAATTCGGGATAACCCTCGTGCGGGTTCCCGTAGCCGATACCCGGGACGCCGTCGGCATCGTCTTGTCGGAAATCGAAGCGGGTAAAAAAGAGGGCGGGTCGGTGGATCTGATCTGGATCAACGGGCTCAATTTTTATACCCTGCGGCAGGCGAACCTGCTCTATGGTCCCTGGGCGAAAGGTCTGCCGAATGCACGCCTCGTCGACTGGGACAATCCCTCGGTCGCCAATGACTTCGGGGTGCCCGTCGAGGGTTACGAAAGCCCCTGGTCGGGTTCGCAATTCCAGTTCATCTATGACTCGAAACGGATGAAGGAAAGCGATCTGCCCCGTAGTTATGCCGCGCTCGGCGAGTGGATCAAAAAACATCCGGGGCGCTTTACCTATGTCGCTCCGTCCGGCGGCGCCTTTCAGGGGACACGCTTTGTGAAGCAGGCGCTCTACGAAGTTTCAGGCGGGTATGAGGCCTTTCTGGGGGAATGGAACCAGGGGTTGTTCGACGAAAAATCGAAGGCGCTCTGGGAAATGCTCAATGCCTGGAAACCGTACCTGTGGCGGCAGGGCGCCTCGTATCCCGCTTCGGAAAACGAACTGCATCAGCTGTTCGCCAACGGCGAGGTCGACTTTACGGTAACGCTCGCGACGGCCGGAGCCGGGCCTGCAATCGAGGCGGGCCTTCTTCCGGCAAGCGCGCGCGCTTTTTCATTCTCGAAATACATGATAGGCGATTACAACTATGTGACGATACCTTCCAACGCAGCAAACAAGGCCGCCGCGCTCGTCCTCGCGGACCTCATCCTCCGGCCCGACCGGCAGGCCGCGCAGATTCTTCCGGAGAACGGGTTCGGTCTCGGCTATGCGATCGACATGCGGCGGACCTCGGGGGAGGATCTTGCGGCATTGAAAGCTTCGCTTGAACGCCTGGGACCTGCAGCCGCGGACGCGGACGACCTGCTCGCAGCCTTTGCTCCCGACCTGGCCCCCGAATCCCAGAGTGCGATCGAAAAGGGCTGGGAAGCGCAGGTGCTGAGAAAATGACCGTGCGGGGAACAAAATACGGAACCTTCCTGATGCTTTTGCCGACCCTGCTCGTGCTCGTTCCCCTCTTTGGAGGAAGCCTTCTGTATGCACTGTTCCAGAGTCTCGGCTGGCAGCCGGTCATCGGGCAAACGCGACTGAACCTTGACGCATACGGAGCGATCCTTTTTGGGGCGGAGTACGCGGAACGGTTTACGCAGGCGGTGTTCTTTTCGCTGCGGGTAAGCGTGCTCGCGACGGTTCTTTCCGCAATTCTGGGAGTCGCAGCCGCTCTGGCGATCCGGAACAGCACGTTCGGGAAAAAAGCCTCGGTGTTTCTGCTCCAGTTCAGTCTGCCCGTGCCGCACCTGGTCGCGGCTGCCGGTCTTCTTTTTCTCCTGTCCCAAAGCGGTCTTCTTTCCCGTGCGGCGATTTTTTTCGGACTGATCGGAAAGCCTGCCGATTTTCCGGCTCTGGTTCGCGACCGCGCGGGCATCGGGGTGATCCTTGCGTATATCTGGAAGGAGGCTCCGTTCATCGGCCTCGCGGTTCTCGCCTCGCTGCAGGGAGCCGGCACCGACTTTGTCGACAGCGCACGCACGCTCGGGGCGAATGCCCTGCAGCGGTTCCGGTACATCACGCTCCCCGTGATCGCGCCCTCCCTTACCGCAAGCTCGATTCTCGTGTTCACCTATGTCTTCGGGGCGTACGAGATTCCCGGAATTCTCGGGGTTCGAAATCCCCAGTCGCTGCCGGTGCTGTCCTATGCCCTGTTTGTCAGTCCCGATCTCCACGACCGGTCGGCCGCCATGGCGCTTGCCGTCATCATGTCGGTTTTGGTCCTCGCACTGGTCGCCCTATACCTGTCCTTGACTTCCAGGAGAAAATCATGAGACCGTTTTGGAAGTCCCGTGCGTTGCCGGGAGTGCTGCTTCTTTGTGTGCTGGTTCTCTCGACTGCGGCGCCGTTTGTCGCGTTTATGCTCAATGCGTTTTCGTTCCGCTGGTTTTATCCGCAGCTTCTTCCCCTCGAGTGGAGTCTTCGCTCCTGGAACCGGCTGTTCTCCTCCCGATCGGGATTGGCTCAGTCGCTCGGTCTCAGTCTCGGCATTGCCTTTTTCGTCACCTTTCTCTCGCTTGCGATAGGTCTTCCCGCTTCCCGCGCCCTGGGGATGCGAAGCTTTAAGGGAAAGCGACTTGTCGAATTTCTGGTGCTTGCTCCCGTCATGGTGCCGTCGCTTTCCATCGGTATGGGCCTTGCGGTTCTGTTCATCCGGCTCGGTCTCGCCGGTTCATGGTTCGGCGTGGCGCTCGTGCATCTCGTGCCGGTGCTGCCGTATGTAATACTGACGCTTTCGGGAACGTTCAAAAACTACGACGATTCGCTCGAAGCGCAGGCCCGTACGCTCGGCGCCGGTCCTGTGCGTGTTTTTCTGGAAATAACCGTTCCTTCGATTTTTCCGGGACTGGTCGTGGCCGGTCTCTTTGCGTTTCTCGTTTCGTTCAGCCAGTATACGCTGACCATGCTCATCGGCGGAGGGCGCATCGTAACGCTCCCCGTGCTGCTTTTTTCATCGCTTCCCGGCGGGGACAACCCCGTGATCGCCTCGCTGTCGCTGGTTTTCGTTCTGCCGTCCATACTGATTTTGTTGCTGACCTCCCGCTATCTGTCGGGAAAATCCACCGCCATGCAGGGACTGGGGCGCATATGACCGACATCGTCATCCGTAATCTGACAAAGCGGTTTTCCGCCGGCGGCAAGGCCGCAGTCGACAACGTGAACCTCGAAATACGCGCTGGCGAGATCGTCGCGCTGCTCGGTCCCTCGGGCTGCGGAAAGACTACCACCCTCAAAATGATAGCGGGACTCCTCGAACCGGAGGAAGGGGATATCCGCTTCGACGGGATCAGCATTCTGTCCGTACCGAGCGAAAAGCGCGGCGCCGTGATGGTATTCCAGGAACATGCCCTGTTTCCGTTCATGAGCGTCGGGGACAATATCGCCTTCGGTCTGCGCGTTCGCGGCGTCGGAAAAAAAGAAATACAGGATCGGGTCCAAGAGATGCTCGACCTTGTTCAGCTGCCCGGCATCTATGCCCGCTCTCCAGCCGAGCTTTCAGGCGGTCAGCGGCAGCGTGTCGCCCTTGCCCGCGCCCTGATCATCCGTCCGCGGTTGCTCCTGCTCGACGAACCGCTGGCGAATCTCGACGCGCACCTTCGGGACGGGATGCGTTCGCTCATCCTGTCGGTCCAGCGGAAGACCGGTGTGACGACTATCGTCGTTACCCATGATCAGGAAGAGGCGGTCATGCTTGCGGACCGGATTGCCCTGATGTTCGACGGCACGCTTGACCGCTTTGCCCCTGCCCGCGATTTTTTCGAACGGCCGCTTTCGGAACGGTCCGCGCGTTTTTTCGGCGGGCGCAACTTCATTCCCGCCCGCAAGGAAGGAGACACAGCCCATACCCCCCTCGGCGATTTTACGCTGGATCCCCGACGGTCCGGTCTTATGCGCGACGGAGAATCGGTGCTGACCGTCAGGCCCGAGCAGATCGTGATCGGCGGAACCGCCGCCACGGCGAACACGATATGGGGGACGGTGCTGTCCTGCATGTTTCTCGGCACCCGGATACGCTGCTTCGTGCAGGCGGGAGATTTTCAGCTGGAGGTGTCGCAAAGCGCGGATACCGGAATGCTCGCCGAAGGAGAACGGGTCACGCTCTCCTTCGTGGCGGAACATCTGTGGCTATTCCCCCGGGACGGGTAAAGCTGACCGGCGCATAAAAACTCGTATGTCTCGCGGGAGCTATTCCGTTACAAAGCGCGAGCGCAGGCGTTCGATCCGTTTCCGGTTTACGCCCATGTCCGAGTATCCGACGCGGGATGCGGACTTGACGTGGATGAGGTTTCCGGATTTCGGGAAGAGGAATTCGGCATCATCGACGAAGCGGAATACCTTTGACCGGAATTCCGCATGAAGGTAGTACGAACCGTCGGCTAGTTCTTCGTCCTCGACTATGCGGCAGGCTGTTTCTGATTCCAGGATGGCCGTCAGTTTTTCCCGTGCGGCATCGCGGACAAGCCCCGCATAATCGAGCGGTTCTATATAACCTTCCCCGGCGGCAGCCGTCGAAGAAACACAATTCGGTGACGCAGGACACGGCATAAACTTACCGTCCGACACGCCTGTCCGCGGGACCCCCGCGCACGATGTTGCCGCCAGCAGCACTGCGGCCAGTCCGATATACCCTGATTTCATTTCATGTCTCCTGTTTTTTTCATCTCGATATGGTACACCGTGTGTTCGCCCGCAAGTCCCTTGAACGAGGTCTTGCCCCGACCGACCGTCTTTGTGTACCGTGCGATTATTTTTTTGCTCCCGACGGTATCGAACACCGGTTCCGAAATGATCACTTCGTTCGGCTTGGCCATCGACTGGATCCGGGCCGCCATGTTGACGGTGCTGCCGAAATAATCGAGACGGTCGTTCAGGGTAACTATTATCGTCGTTCCGGTATGCACTCCGATCTTGACTTCTATTTTTTCGCTTTCCCGTTTGTCGCTGTAATAATCGATCAGGGTCCGCTGTGTTTCCAACGCCGCCTCGAGGGCCGCATCCTGATCGGTGAAAGCGCCCATGACCGCGTCGCCTATGGTCTTGACCGGAACCCCGTGGTGTTTTTTGATGATCGCGAAAATGATCCTGAAATGTTCGCGTACCAGCTGAAAGGCTTTCGAGTCCCCGAGGTCGGTGTACAGCTGCGTCGATCCCTTGATGTCGGTGAAGAGGATAGATGTTTTCATCAATTCGAGACTCTGGTCGGGAAGCAGGACTTCTTCGCCGAGCAGTTCCCGGTACACGGGGTTCTGGATGATGTCGGCCCCGCTGATCGACGAAGGATGTTTCCAGTCGAACATTTTTTTCTTCATGACGTCGTTCATCATGGCCTTCAAGTAGGTTTCCTTCAGCTCGGGCGGGATCTTTTTGATTTCCGGATGGACCGAAAAGAATACCTCGATATTGTCATCGAGTTTGTTTTGGAAATTGACCTTGCATGCACCGCAGTAATCGAGGCTTTTTGCCTCGTGCAGCGTGAGCGATTCGTTCGCTACGCCGCCGCAATGCGGACAGTGGTATTGCCATTCCATCCTGAATATTCCGGCGTGGAGTCCGTAAATGAACAGCTCGAGCAGCTCCCTGCTTTCCATGCCCCATTGCGAAGCGAGCGCGTGGACGTCGATATGGAAGAGATCCGGATCCGCCGCGTGTTCGATATAGTCCGTAAGCCGTCGAACCCGTTCCGGGTTTCCGGGATAGTTGAATTGCTTTGCAAGGTCGTTCATGCAGATGGCCCTCCGTCGTCATGGTGATTGCTGTTTCGCCTGTTTTCAGTATACTGGCAAGTCCGTCCATACACAAATTTTCCCGTAAGAAAGCCGCCGCACGCGGCATCAAACAACGGAAGGGAGAACAACATGCTCGACAGTATCACGCGTCCCATAAAAGAAAACATGCTCATGCCCGCGGCCCGCTCGATAGGCTTCCTGCTTTCGCCGAACCTGATTTCATTCGCCGGTTTCGCGGCCGGGCTCGGTTCGGCCTTTTTCGTGACGCGTAATCTTCTTGCCGCCGCCCTGCTTTTATGGGCGCTCAACCGGATTCTGGATGGTCTTGACGGAGTCGTCGCCCGGGCGACGGGACGCCAAACCGATTTCGGCGGCTACCTCGACCTCATGTACGATCTGTGCATCTACATCGCAGTACCTCTGGCCTTCGTCTACCGCAACCTCCGTTATTCTTCCGGCGGGCCGGAAATATATTGGGCGGGACTATTTCTCTTCGGGGCCTTCTACGTCAATCTCGGCAGCTGGTCGGTGCTTTCCGCCCTTTTGGAAAAAAGGAAACGGGCCCCCGGCACCGGCGAAAAGCTGACCAGCCTCGAGATGCCCTGGGGAATCATCGAGGGCACTGAAACCGTAATCGTGTATTCGCTGTTCTATCTTCTCCCGGGTTTTACGGCAGTCCTGTTCGTCATTTTCGCCTCGCTTACCCTTCTCGGAGCCCTTGTCCGCATCGGGTGGGCTTGCCGTCATCTTGCGGAGTGACGGCCGAGGCGGTTGACAGACACCGGTCAGTAACCGAATATTTGGGGTATGAACCCTTTTCCCGACGCCTTCGAGACCATGCTGGTAAAAAAAGTCTTTCTCTGGATCTGCGTGTTTTTTATCGCGTTGTCCGTAACCGGCATACTGACACAGCTGCAGTTCGGCGGTTTTCTGCTGCCGGGGCCCCTGGTTCTGCTGCTGATCCGTGCAACGGCATTTGTATTCAACGGCACGGTCCTCTTGTGGCTGCTCCGGACAACCGCTGCCGACACTGTGTTCATGCGGGTTCCTGCCATCGTCACCGCCTGCAATTTCCTTTTTTCCCTGCTTACCATCATCTGCACGGGTAGCAACGTCCTTGTCTCGATGGGCACGTACCTGATTTTTTCGCTCGTCTATCTGATGATTTTCGGTTTTTTCATCCGGAACCAGCTGTTTACGGCTTTTTTGGGATTCGTGATCATTTTCGGGGCGTTTCTGCTTTTCATTGTCATGCCGGACCGTTTTTTTCCGCAACAGCTCGACATTTCCGAAATCCGCACAGCCTGGAATTTCATCCTGTTATTCGGTCTTGTCTTCACCATGGTCCTGGTGATCATGAGCAACCAGATTGCGGGCATGATAATCGGCCGTACCCGGAAATCCGCCGAACAGCTCAGGACCATAGCCTTTTTTGACCACTCCACCGGATTTCCGAACGGGCTTCTTCTGGAACAGGACATGAAAATGTTCGACGAAGCGGGAGAGCTGCACCCGGGTACAAAACTGGTGATGGTCGGGTTCCGGCTGGAGGGCCTCGAGGCGCTCAACGAAACGCGCGGCCTTGCGTTCACCGACGCTCTGGTCCGCGAGATCGCCCTTGCCTACCGGCTCGAACTTCGCAATCAGATTGAACAGTTTCCGGAATGGGGATTTCCGGAGCCCTTCAAGCCGATGTACCGGGTCGAGAGCAATACCTTCCTCTTTGTACTGAAGCTGCCGGGGCTCGGTCAAAATGTGCTTTTCTCAAAGTCCATACTCGCCGGACTGATCGAAAAACTGGTCCTGGAACAGCAGAACAGGATCAGCCTGACCTTCCAGGGAGGTTTTTCCGTCTATCCGGACGATGCTGATACGCTCGCCCAGCTGTTCCGCAACCTCTTGAACCTGCTGCATTCCCGGCGCAGCGAAAGCCTCGGCGAATTTGTCTCTTTCAATCCGGAGCAGTATCTGGAATTTTTACGGCAGGAGCAGATACGGACGAGCATGGGCGATGCTCTGGACAACGGGGAGTTTCGGCTGGTGTATCAGCCGAAGGTCGAAGCGGCGGACGGCAGGGTGAAGGGTTTCGAGGCGCTTGCCCGTTGGCAGGGTGCGGTGCTCGGCACCGTTTCTCCCGCGGAGTTCATTCCCCTGGCCGAACAGAGCGGGGCCATCGAGCGGCTGACCGTTCAGCTTTTGGAAACGGCATACGGATTTATCCGCACGCTCCGTGAACAAAATCATCCCGGCATCAGCGTTTCCGTCAATCTGTCGCCCGGCCTCCTCAACACGGACTTTCTGGACCGCATCATCGCGGACATCACGGAAAACGGTCTGGGCGCTTCCCTCGAGCTCGAGATTACCGAAGGCGTGCTCATGAAGCTCAATCCGCTCGTATCCGCGAAGTTCGGCGCGCTCAAAAAGCTCGGGG
>JFJP01040623.1_pt1 | contig 10936 bp, 7 predicted proteins | sample 431651 | NCBI WGS metagenome assembly JFJP01 (sample SAMN02602958, study PRJNA72255) | Microbial mat metagenome, whole genome shotgun sequencing project. | biome: fresh water; feature: sink hole; material: water; isolation source: purple microbial (photo- and chemosynthetic) mats found in...
GCACCGGCATCAGCTAAATCCGGGTCATTTACCAAGGTAATTTTTCCTGTTATAGGTGCAAAAAATACACTCGTATAACTATTCGGTTTATAGTCCAAACCAATAGCGATAGTTGTATAAGCCGGAGCTAGAAAATTGGAAATTTTAGAAGTATCGCTTGCATAATCTTTACCCTCACTCATCTGTGTTTTAAAATTTAATAGAGCTGCGTAATAAAAATCAGTGAATGCTTCCTGTCCATATTTTGATAGGAAATCAAATTTATCATCGGACTTCATAAAGTCAGAATTTTTGCCCTGCTTTAATAAACCATAGCCAACATCTAACGAATTATCCCAAACAATTTTATCTTTTTTGTAATTCGCATAAACACTTAAAAGTCCGTTTAGTGCCAACGAATTTTCACCACCGGAAGCCCAATTCGTTAAAGAAGTTTGTGCAATTCTTAGCCCTATTACACCGCCTTTTTTCCAGCCTGGTATTGTATCATTACTCTTGTTGCGAAGTTTGGCCTCTTCATCGGTCAATTGACCAAAAATAATCTGGTTAAACCCCAATAAAATGATTAATACTGAAATTGTTTTTGCTCTCATTTTTTTAGTTTTAGTTTATATCAGGTAATTACTACAAATTGGCGAGTAGATTCTAAATAATGAATAATTAGGTCAACACTTGCCTCAATTCCTATTTTGCCCGTATCAATACATAGGTCAAACTGTCGGGAATCGCTCCATTTCATTCCGGCATACTCCTCAATAAATTGAGCCCTTTCTTTATCAATTCGGGTAATCATTTTCAAAGCCTCCTTTTCCGAAATTTGAAATAACTGCTGAATACGGTTGCTTCTAAAAGCAATATCAGCATGTAAAAACAAACTAACCCGATTGATTTGTTCCCGAAGAATTTGAAAGCCACAACGACCAATAATAACAGCAGACTGTTCTTCGGCAATTCGCCGAATTATTTCCACTTCTGTTTTAAACAATTCGGCATTCGAAGGTTTAATTAATACCGTATTTAAAAGGGCATCGGTTGAATTGGCATGTATTTGAAAGTATGTTTCCCAAAATGACTGCAATTTTTCATCTTGTTGTTCTAAATCCTTTTCTAATACAGAAAGCGTTTGGGCTGCTTTGCCAAGAATTTCACGGTCGGCATAATAAAAATTCAGCTTACTTGCCAATTTTTTCCCAACATAGGAGCCCCCACTACCAAACTGGCGGCTTATGGTTATTACAAAAGGTTTTGACCGATCCATGGTGACCTACTGCTTAAACGTAAATTTTACAATTTAACAAGCTGCTTAAATTTACGATTTTATTTGAGACAAAATTACCAGACCCATGCTATTTTAAAAAAATGCAACCATATTATGTTATATATACTACTCGCTCAACGACCTTTTTAACCTAATCAATTTTTCCCTTGAAACCGTGATATAGGATAAATGTGTTATTTAAAATACCATACAACAAACATACATTAACAATATAACTTGCATTTAACTGGATATTTTAAGTACTTAGCCATCCCAAATTCATACTACTGCATTATGTCAAAATTTATTCTGTTCCTGTTCTTGCTTTCCATGCTATCGCTGCAAGGTTTTTCATCGGTAAACACCAATGATTCAAACCACAGCAAAACAAACGTTCACCTGATTTCTTCCAGCGAAAAGGTTGTTGAACTAGTGTTTTCTACCGTTGATTTTCAATCGGAAACCGTAAAATTAACCAATTCTGAAGCTATAGTAATTCGCTTGGAAAATGGCTCTGCTATTTTAGAAGCAGGAGCACCCGATTTAAATAAGCTAACGGCATCGGTAATTATTCCGGCATCCGAAAAAATGAATATCGAGATAGTAAGTTCTGAATACTACGATGTTGAAAACGTGCAAGTGGCCCCTTCGAAAGGAAATTTATACCGGAACCAAAATCCCGCAGATGTTCCCTTCTTTTATGGTGCAAGCTACAAGGTAGATGCTTTTTATCCAGGCAAGTTGGCTGAATTACGAAAGCCCTATATTTTGCGCGATTTCAGAGGCCAAACTGTGGTAGCTTATCCTTTGCAGTACAATCCGATAACCAAGGTTCTAAGGGTTTACACCAGCATACATGTTAAGTTGGTTAATTCCAACGAAAAAGGTGAAAACATAATCACTAACGGAAATCCAAAAAAAACTGATGCAGAATTCAATCGGATTTATAAACAACAATTTCTAAATTTTGATGCCTCAAAATATACTTCGGTTGGCGAATCGGGCAATATGCTTGTAGTTTGCCCGGCAAAATACCTGGAGGCTATTAAACCCTTGGTTGAATGGAAGAATAAAAGGGGAATAGCTACCGAACTGGTTGAATTTGCTTCAGCTACCACCGGCATCTCGGCTACAGCCCTAAAAAATTATATTAATACCTATTATCTTGAAAAAGGCCTCACCTTTTTACTTTTAATTGGTGATTCCGAAGATATCCCATCACTTTATGCCAGTGGCGATTCCGATGTAGCTTACTCCTATGTATCCGGTAACGATTCATATCCCGAATTTTTTGTGGGAAGGTTCAGTGCCAGTAATCAATTGCACGTGCAAACCCAAGTTGAAAAAACAATTACCTATGAGCGCGATTTGGATGAAACCGCTACTTGGCTCTCCAACGGATTAGGAATGGCATCAGCTGAAGGCGGCAATGGAACAGGCGATGATGGGGAATCAGACAAGCAACACATGGAAAAAGTGAAAGCCGATTTGTTATCGTTTACTTATGAAAATATTACCAGTGCTTACGATCCAGGAGCTACGGCTGCACAAGTAACAAACGCCATAAATGCTGGAGTTGGTATCATAAATTATGTGGGACACGGTTCTGATTTAAGCTGGGGCACTTCGGGATTTAGCGTATCAAACATTAATAAATTAACGAATACAAACCGTTGGCCTTTTATTTTTGATGTTGCCTGTGTAAATGGTAATTTTCATGGTCAGACTTGTTTTGCTGAAGCTTTTATGCAAGCCTACAAAAACGATGAACCAACCGGAGCCGTTGCGATTATTGCCTCAACCATTAACCAAGCTTGGAATCCACCCATGGATGCACAGGACGAAATGGTGGATATTTTGATAGAAAGTTATGAAAATAACGTAAAACGTACCTTTGGAGGCATTGCCTACAATGGATGCCTGCACATGAATGATGAATACGGCAGCGAAGGAGATGAAATGACCGATACCTGGACTACCTTTGGAGACCCGTCGTTATTGGTTCGAACTGGCATTCCGGTTGCCATGCAGGTTTCGCACCCTGAAGAACTTCTCATAGGAATGCTTGCGTTTGAAGTTGCCTGCAATACAGAAGGTGCTTTGGTAAACTTAAGCAACCAAGGTGTTTTGAAAGCCTCTTCAGAGGTAAAAAACGGAGTTGCGCTTCTTGAATTTGAGCCCTTTACCGATATTGCTGATTTAGATGTTGTTATCACTGGGTTCAATAAAATTACCTATCAATCAGTTATTCGGGTAATTCCGGCTGCAGGTCCATACATCAGCGTTTCAAGTTGTAAAATCAACGACAAATTTGGGAACAACAACGGCAGCCTTGAAAACAATGAGGATGCCTTTATTGAAGTACAAATTAAAAATGTTGGAGTCGAAGCCGCGGGTAATGTAATTTCTAAGTTAAGCAGCACTGACGAATACGTTCAAATAACCAATGCATCACACCACTTTGGAACTATTGAGGCCGGCGATTTAGCTGGGAACAGCAGCTTTAGCATCCACTTGGCTGAAAATTTACCCAATCAGCATCCGGTTGATTTTTTAGTGACTTTTACCGACAGCCTTGAAAACAGTTGGACCCGCGAAATGTCATTTACCATCAATTCCCCTGTCTTGGTAATGGGTGAAGCCGTTTTATCAGAAGATGGTTCTTTTGGAGATGGTAACAACAAGTTAGAACCTGGAGAAACAGCAACCTTAAATTTGGAAGTTTTTAACAATGGAAACAATAGCTCCTCCCCCATGAAAATAAAATGGAATTTAGAATCGCCGTATGCTATTGTTGATAATGCATTAACACCTGTAGCACCCATCGATGCTGGAGAGTCCACAATAATTTCCATAAAAGTTACCGCCCACACCAGTGCACCACAAGGAACAAAAGTTGCTATCAATTATGATTGGTCGACCGCTGACACCTTACAAAATATAATTCAAACGGTTATTGGCCAATCCCCTTCTTTGGAAATTGGTACTGCATCTACGGTAAAATACAACTATCCTTTCTACAATTATTATAGAAGTAATAAAACCCAAATTATCTATCAGGCATCTGAATTTTCTTCAGGTACTCATCTAATTAATGAATTGGCTTTTAATTTGGCTTCCTTCACTACCAATTCAAAGGATAGGAACTTGTCCAACTATGTAATTAAGCTTGGAACAACCGCTGCTAATGAGTTTGGCACCAGCTATTTGGAATTTGAAAATTCCGATACCGTTTTATTCATGGAAAGTTTTGAATTACCTGACACTAAAGGATGGTTTAAAATAGCTATTGATCCTTATACGTATGCAACATCCGATGGCAATTTGGTTGTTGAAATCTATTGGGGAATTAATGAAAGTTATTGTGGTTCAACGGATAGAACTTCAGTTTATTGTACCGAAACAACCGTTCCAAAAGTTGCTTATGGTTATGCCGATGTGGAATATCCGGCCAATTTTGATGGAACTTCCAAAACCCGTCCCAACATACAGTTTGGGTTTATCGACCAAAACCTGATACAAGATACCCTTACTATTGAAGTTGTGGATGAATCAATGATACCAATTTCTGAAGCATTGGTTACCATTGGTTCACAAATCTTAATGACCGACACCATAGGGCTGGTGTATTACTATCTTTCACACGGTGAATATCCGGTAAATCTATCCAAAGATTTGCATCAACCTATGGATACCATGGCTATTCTCAACGATACAGTCAAATGGGCAACATTATTATTGCCGGCTTATGAGAATTTATACCAAGCCCAATTTATAGTTTCCAATGGAACAACTCCCATTGAAGGAGCTGTGGTTACTTGCAAAAATCAAGTTTTAATTACAAATCCAAATGGAGTGGCACTTTTTGATAAGTTGCCACCAGCAACCTATTCATACTGCATAACTAAGGCTGGCTATGATACCGTTTCACAAGAAATAGTTGTAACTGAAAATGTGAGTATTCCGGTTACCTTAAATGCCATTCCTGTTTATACCGCTACTTTTGAAATTACTGAAGCAGGAACGCCTTTAGCTGATGTGAATGTGCTATTCAATAAGGAATGGGCCATAAGCCAATCCAACGGAAATGCACTTTTCACAAACATTGCATCGGGCTCCAATTTGATTTACTATATCGAAAAGTGGGGATATTATTCAGTTACCGATACGATAGAAATTAGCCAAAACATTACAATACCTGTTGCATTAAATGCAATTCCCGATGTTTTGGTTCATGTAACCAATAAATTTGGTAATATGGATAAAGCAAAAGTTACCTTTCAAAACCAAACAGATTATACGAACAGTGAAGGAATTGCAAAATTTGCCGATATAGTATCTGGCGAAAACCAGACCATTCTGATTGAAAGCCAAGGATATTATGCCGAAACAACTCAAATAGGAGTTGTTGATCAGGATCAGATTTTGGATAGCTATCTTTTCAAAAAATCAGATTTGAAAATCCGGGTTACTGATGCCAACCAAGCCATTATTGGAGCAGTGGTTAAAATAGGGACTCTTGAAAAAACAACCGATAGCTTAGGAACTGTTGAATTTTTGTCAAACACCGAAGCAACCAATCAAGTTCTGACTATTGTTCAGGAAGGTTATTACACTATAGAATCTCAGATTTCGTTTGTAAAAGATGTGGATTTAGATACTACAATTGTTATTGAAATGATTCCCGATCTGGAATTCATCGTAACATGGAAAGGTGAAGCCGCTGCCGGTGCTTTGCTGGCACTTAATGGAACTACCTTATTTTCCGATGAGGAAGGAAAAATAAAAATTACCGATCTGATGAAAGGAACTTACGCCTATTCCATTGAAAAAGCTGGGTTTTATAGCCTCAACCAAAGCATAACCATGGCATCTGCTGATGTATTGCTACCTATTGAGTTAAGTGCAATTCCCGATGTGAATTTCATCATCACACATAATGGAATTCCAGAGTCCGGGGTTTCCGTTGAAATTAGCGCAAAAAAAATTAATACCTCTGCTACTGGAAATTCTTTGTTTGTTGACTTACCAGCGGGTACTTATGCCTATACGGTTTCAAAAGTAGGGTTTGATACCATTACCAACGAATTAGTGGTAGCCAATGTAGATTTGGTAATTAGCCTTGATATAACTTATGTATCGGCTCCATCTATCGATGCCTCAACGATTCAAATTTATCCCAATCCATCCAATGGGAAACTGATAATTGAGGTTCCGACAAATGGAGAATTTACCAAATTAGAGCTATTCAACGAAATTGGGTTGTTGGTATACACTCAAAACAACCTACAACGTTCAACTAGTCTTGACTTAGATCACTTATCAAAAGGTATTTACTTTATTTCATTATCGGGGGAAAGTAGAAAAATACTCTTGAAACAAATAATTGAATAATCTTTTAGTGATAAAATTGACGCTATTATAATTTTACAATTTGCATTGATGAGTTACCTTATTTTTGACTTCAATCCATTGTAAAGAACCAAAACCTTTAGTCTTAAGTGAAAAAATAACTACCTTCACCTATCAAAAAAAGTGAACAGTTATGAATGTGAAAACTTTAGCATTTGCCCTTATTTTATTGGCTCAAGGGGTTTTTAGTTTAAGTATAAACGCACAAACCGAGGATGAAAGTCGTGGATATCTGGTTAAAGTAGGTGATAAAGCACCTATTTTTGAAACCATGCTGCACAACGGTAACTTTTTTAAACTTTCCGACCAAGTAGGCAAAGTAGTGATGATACAATTTACCGCCAGTTGGTGCGGTGTTTGCCGTAAAGAGATGCCGTTTATTGAATCGGAAATCTGGCAGGTTCTAAAAAATAAGGATTTTGTATTGGTAGGAATCGACCGGGATGAACCTTTTGAAAAAGTAAAAGAATTTGCACAACAAACACAGATTACCTATCCTTTAGGAATGGATCCGGGAGCTGAAGTGTTTGCTAAGTATGCTCAAAAAGAGGCCGGTGTTACCCGAAATGTTATTATTGATCGACAAGGGAAAATCATTTACTTAACAAGACTCTTTAATCGTGAAGAGTTTGATGCCATGAAAAAAGTAATTTTTGCCGAGGTTAACAAGAATTAAAAACAATCACATTGGAATCTTTAGATGGAAATGTAACTAGCGAATCGCTTTATCTTCATAATCTGATTAAGATTATCGAATGTAAAAACGATGTGGTAACGTTTTTACACAATACTAAAACAAAAGAAACCGCCGATAAAATTATAAAGCAAGGGTTTGAATTCCAAAGCCATCTGGATTATACTACTGATGTAGTTTCAGCTAAAGATTCCATAACCATAAAGTATTTTAGTATTGTGCGGCAAGCTTATGGCGACTTTACCATTATAATGCAAATTTCAAAACAGATTATTGAAGATTTCTCGGCCCCGCTTGTTACTAAATCACATCATTTTTCAGAAGTATTAACGGTAAAACCTCCAACCATGGGAACAGAAGATGATATGATTTATTGCCTGGCTCCCAATTTTGTAAAAGGATATATAAATTTTCATTCAGCAGAATTTGTAGCAAACCCAACATTCAATTCCTCGCTCATCTTGCCAGTATTCAATGAAAATTTAAAGCGTATTTTAGACAAGTCATTATAAGTAACTCTTTCCTTGAATAGATATTTTTATCTATATTTCGACGTTATGCACTTATGTTGATTTATTTCAGTCTAAAAATAAAAAGCGTTAGTATGGAGTTTAATTTGGAACAAAAAATAAGAATCATAAATGATTTCCCTAAAAAAGGCATTTCATATAAAGATATTACCCCTTTACTTTCAGATAAAGAGAGTTTTCAAGCAACCACTAATGAATTGCAAAAGTATTATGCCAATAAAGGGATCACTAAAATTTGTGGCATTGAATCGCGGGGTTTTATATTTGCCAGCAGTTTGGCATATAAGCTGAATGCTGGCTTTGTGCCAATTAGGAAACAAGGCAAATTGCCGTATGCAACTAAAAGTGCTGCATATGAATTAGAGTATGGCACTGATGTAATTCAAATACACAACGATGCCATACACACCGGGGATATTGTACTGTTGCACGACGATTTGCTGGCTACCGGTGGCACCATTAATGCGGCCATTGAACTGATTAGTCAATTCAAACCTCAAAAAATTTATATCAGCTTTATTGTGGAACTGTCGCACCTGAAAGGACGAAGCAATATTACCAATTATGGAACCCACGATATTCATTCACTCATTAAGTTTGATAACTAATTCGGATGAATTTTAACAACAAAATAGAGAAAATAGGGATTGTTTTTGCCATGAAGGGTGAGGCTTTACCAACAATTCAACATTTTAAATTAGAGAGAATAAAAGGCAATTATCCGATTGAATTGTACGGTAATGCTGAAAACAAAATAGTTGTTTCACTAAATGGCACCTGTTCAGTTACTGGTGTTGATAACGTTGGCACACAACCCGCTACACTGAACACTTATGTTTTAATCAACGAAGTGAATCCCGATATAATTATTAATGCGGGCACCGCAGGTGGTTTTGCCCATTCCGGTGCAAAAATTGGCGATGTTTATATTGGCTCCAATAGAGTGGTATATCACGACCGGAGAATTCCATTGCCCAATTTTGATACCTACGGAATAGGGAATTATGAGCTCATAAATACCGATTTTTTAGCTGAACGCATTGGATTAAAACAGGGAATTATTTCCACCGGCAATTCTTTAGACCATGTGGATAGGGATATGCAACTAATGAACCAGAATAATGCCTCGCTAAAAGATATGGAAGCAGCTTCTGTTGCCTGGGTTTGTCAACTAATGAACAAACTATTCATTCCTATTAAATCGGTTACCGATATCGTTGATTCCGGAATTCCAACAGAAATAGAATTCAAGGCCAATTTTAAATTGGCAACTCAAAACTTGAATCTAAAATTAATTCATCTCATCGATTTTATTTATCAGAAGAGCTTGGAAGAAATTGTTTCATCGAAAAAGTAAATTGCAATAAGAATGTAACATTTTTAGTAGCTTGCATCGTCAGATTATAAAAAAATCATGAAAAGACCTGTTTTTTCTTTACTAATTTCTTTTGTTTTATTAAGCACGGTAAATGCTCAAGATGAGCTTTCAACGCTGGAACAAACCATAAAAAAAGGCAAAAGCGAAACTATTACCGCTTTAATTCAAATTGCCGGCGGGCACCTAGTAATTAATGGAGAAACCACCGAACTGGCGCAGGTTAAACTTATTTACGACAAAGCGGATTGGAACCCATCCATTGCCTTTGCAGAACAAGAAGAACGTGGAAAACTCACTATTACGGCACAAACTGAAGGCGAAGAAAAACACATCGGTGATAACAATCGTTGCAACATAAACCTTAATCCATCGCTGAATTACTCCTTTGGAATTGTTTTGGGAGCTGGCTTAGCCGACATTAATCTTCACGATTTTAGCATCCATAAAGCAGTTTTCCGTTTAGGAGTTGGCTCATTTAATGTTAACTTATCCAATACTTCCATCCAGTTATTAAAAGTTGAGGCCGGAATTGGTGAAGCTACGTTTGATTTATCAGGAGCCTGGAAAAATAATTTATCAGCTACTATTAACGCAGGAATAGGCCAAATGAATTTAATAGTGCCAGCTGATATGGGAGTTCGGGTAGTTGTAAAAGGATTTCTTGGTGGTGTGGAAACTCCCGGCTATAAAAAAGAAGGAAAAGAATATAGCAATGCCCTTTATGGAAAGACCAAATACAATCTTGAAATACTAGTAAACGGGGCCATTGGTAGTGTTGATGTTTCAGAAAAATAACCTCCTAATATACCGATGCTTTGACAAAAGAAATTCATCAACAGCAGTCTCAACCCCTTCATTCAGCCATTGTTGGATTGGCTTTATTTTTGGGATGGCTGTTGGCCGGTCATATTTTTGTTTCCCCGGAATTAAGTACTGAAGTAATCAACAGTTTGTTTCATCAGGCGTATGCATTATTCTTTAAACAATTCATTTACTGGAAGCTATTTACGCTAATTGCTTTTATTTTTGGTATCAGAGCTTACGTTTACTCCGAAAATGAATCCAGCGATCGGCTATTTTATCTTCGGTCCCTGTTTTGGTTAATTTTGACGGTTCTGCTTACTTTTATTAGCCCCATTGCTCTCGGAATTGTTCCATTGATTGTTTTTGGAGTGTTGCTTTTTAGCTTGCGAAAAATGAAATCTTTGTATTATTGGGTTGGGTTGGGATTTTTAATTCTGTCTATCGTTTTCGCAGAATGGTATCGCGGACTGCCAAATTTTAATAACTATTGTTTTTCAGATTTTCCGTCCAATCATTCATCAATGAGTTTTAATCAATTACTAATTGTTTACTTCCAAAATAATTCAAACCAAATAGCCTGGCTTTTTGGATTTGTGGTTATGATTATTGGTTACTCCATTGGCAAGGCAAAATGGCTGTTGGAATACCATTTCCATTATCTTGAATTACGCCGGCTATTCTTAATCAGTTCTGGTTTAATTTTGGTTTGGGCAGTTTTGAATTATTTTAATTTTTATCATTCCTTATTTAATTTAAAAATCGGCTCTGTGTTTTTTCTGCTGGATACCCTTTCCGTTCATTTGCTAATGGTTTTCGTTTACCTGTTTGTATTAATTTATTTCGAGAACTTTAAAATTGGG
>JFJP01012389.1_pt1 | contig 10933 bp, 10 predicted proteins | sample 431651 | NCBI WGS metagenome assembly JFJP01 (sample SAMN02602958, study PRJNA72255) | Microbial mat metagenome, whole genome shotgun sequencing project. | biome: fresh water; feature: sink hole; material: water; isolation source: purple microbial (photo- and chemosynthetic) mats found in...
GGGATCGCCGTGCTGGCGCTTATACCAGTGTTGTTTTTGAAAACTCACAATCAAACAGTCGAGGTGAAAAATGAATATGAATAATGAAACGTTTCAACAGGCAGACCCGTTACAGCCGTCAGAGAAAAAGTCGCCCAAGGTTTCAAAAACCGTTTGGTACATTGGGTGCGGATGTTTGGCTCTGATTGCGCTCTGCGTAGTGATTGCGCTGGGTATATTCGGCTGGATGTATTTCTTTGGCAGTAAAGACCCAATTGCCGCAGTCGTTCCAAACAGTTCGCTGGTTTACATGAACGTTGATTTCCTGCAATCGCAGTCTGAAAAATTCAATGAGATCGTGCCCATTTTTCAAGGGATTGCCGATGTTGAAAAACGTCCGCTCGCAGACGCATTGGACGAGGCGATGCGGGACGAACTGAATTTATCCTTCAAAGATGAGGTGGTGCCGTGGATGGGACAACATGGCGGTTTCGCAATCACCGAAGGGGATGTCAATAGCGGCGATGTTAAAGCCATGTTCATCATGGAAACGCGCAACAAAAAACTTACAGATGATTTCCTTCCTAAATTTGTAGCCGCTCTCGAAAACGCTCGCACTATAAAGTTTGAAAAGAAGGAAGTTGACGGCGTTACGCTCTATGTCTATAAATCCGAATACCAGCCACGCAACGACATGGTCGTTGCGCGTTCCGGAGGTCTTGTCTATCTTTCCAATTCTGAAGATGCTGTTATTCAATCCATCAACCTCAAATCAAGCGACTCGCTTGCCAATTCCAGCAAATACAAAGACGCGCTGGCGGCGCTGCCCAAGAATAGCATGACAACCATTTATGTTAATGGAGATAATATTTCAAATTATTTATCCAGCATCTCAAATAATTTCGACTCTCCCTCGGTAAATCAGTTTGCAGACAACAGCATCAGCGCGTTGGCATTAAGCGCCTCGGTTGAAGACGCGGGTATGCGCTTCGATATTGCCGCCACCTATGACCCAACCAAGGTTAATGATTTTCAAAAGGAATCGCTTAATGCAAAATTCATAAATCCAAAAGCGGATAGCCTCGCGCCTGAAAATACATTCTTCTTCCTGGATGTCAACAATACGCAAAGCCCCTCAACTCTGGCGCAAAAGGATAATCCCATGTACACCCAAGATGTACAGGAAGCCTTTGATCTTTTTGAAAAGCAATACGGCGTTAGCATTACCAAATTATTGGAACTGCTTGGTGGAGAGTACGCGCTTGCCGTTGGTCCATCCAATGACGGACCGTTTAGCACGCTTGGCGAAGTTGATCTGGGCGCCACCTTATTTGCCAGCACAAGCAATGAAGCAGGCGCCAATGATTGGTTCAAAAACGGATTAAGCGCCGCATCTAAAGAAATGGGTATGGAACTCGTCACCAACCAGGTCACATTAGGCGGCTATCAACTACAAGAAGTGACATCCCAGGGGCTGGATGGTCAACTCTTTATATACGGCACCGTTAATGGATACATGGTTGTAGGAAGCAGTAAGGATTTGTTGGAAAGCGGACTCAGCGGTAAAAATACGCTGGCAAACAACACTACCTACCGCGATACATGGAAGGCATTCCCATCGGGTAGTGTGCCTTATTTATATTTGAACATAACCAACTTGATTGATTTCTACAAAAACACCCCTGGTGGCACATTCGGCAACGCAGAAGCCGACTTAAGAAAAATCCCCGTCATTGCCGCTACAATGAACAATAACGGCGGATACACCCGTGCCGCAACTGTGATTGTTTTCATCAACACACAAAAATAAATCGTCTTACGTAATTTAACACAAAGTTCGCTTCAAAAGATAAAGGTAGCGCAAAATTCACGCCGTATGCGGCTTGAATTTTTCGCTACACCGATTCTAGCCCAGCACTGGTAAAATCGCTCTCATGTCTGTTAAAAAAAGCATATATCGTTCCTCTCGCGCATTAATGCCTGTTTACTGCTTGCTGATCACTGCCTTACTCGCCTCCTGCGTGTCATCCACGTCCCAAACAGTAATCTACCCAACATATGACCCATTCCTGCCCATGCAGCAAGGCACGCTCGCGCCTGCTGCCATTGCGCCCATTGCAACGCTAACTGATGTGCCCCAATCGGTACCCCTTACCGCCACTCGTGAACCTACTCCCACGCGCGCACCACTATCCATTGTCATTCCAACCGACATCCCCACTGATCAGCCCGTAAACACGCCCACACCCGATGCGGGACGAATCCTGCCAACTCCACGTCAAGACGAAGACCAATATATGGTGCAAGCAGGAGATAGCCTGGGATTGATCGCCCAAAAATATGGCATTAGCCTAAAAACGCTGATGGAAGCGAACAATATCACTGATGCGAACCTGCTTACTGTCGGCATGACTCTAAACGTACCCGCGCCAAACCCGGGAGATGAGGGAACATCCTTCAAAGTCATTCCTGATTCAGAAATGGTTTATGGTCCCGCCGGAGTTTATTTTGGCATAAAAAGTTTTATTGACAGCCAGAACGGTTATCTTGAACTCTATGAACAGGATGTGAATGGATTCGTACTATCTGGTGATGAAATCGTCTGGATCGTCGCCCGCAACTATTCAGTCAACCCGCGTTTACTGCTGGCATTGCTTGAATATCAAAGCGGATGGGTCACCAATTCCAATCCATTTAATACATCCTACCCCATGGGGTTGGCAGATGAAAACCATTACGGCTTATATCGTCAACTCACATGGGCAGCCAACACTTTAAACCAGGGATACTATCTTTGGAAGTCAAACGCCATTTCAACCTGGGTATTAAATGATGGTACAGTAGTGCCGGTCGATCCAACCATCAACGCTGGCACAGCGGCGGTACAATATTTCTTTTCACAACTGGATGACCGCCCAACATGGGAACAGGATGTCAGCGGCACAGGCTTGCTTCTTTCATATTACGTTTTTTTTGGCAACCCATTTAATTATGCAATTGAGCCTCTAATTTCCCCATCGGTCATACAGCCGGCTATGAACCTGCCATTCAAAAATGGTGAAACATGGTACTTCACCGGTGGACCACATGGCGGCTGGGATTCAGGGTCTGCCTGGGCTGCGCTGGATTTTGCACCACCCGGCGAAAATGCAAATTGCCTCGCAAGCCAACTATGGGTCACAGCAGTGGCAGATGGGCTTGTCTTACGCACCTCCAACGGCGGATTAATTCAAGACCTGGATAATGATGGCTACGAACAAACGGGCTGGGTAATGTTATATATGCACATCGCCGCCGATGGGCGCGCGGAACCAGGCGAGTATCTTTTCGCAGGTGATCGCATCGGACATCCTTCCTGCGAAGGCGGAGTCTCCAATGCCACACACGTTCACCTTGCCCGCAAATATAATGGCGAGTGGATTGCCGCTGACGGACCGCTGCCCTTCAACCTTGACGGCTGGGTTGCCAGCGGAGGCGGTGCGGAATATGACGGCTATCTTACACGCGGCAGTCAAACCATAGAAGCTTGGGACAGCGCAAGCGAACTTAATCAGGTTTTCCGTTAATTCATCCAGGCTTAATCCAGACGGATATAATTCATATACTTATGTATCGCATCAACGCTATTCTCATTGTTCTGTCATTTACCTTATCAGCTTGCGCGCCGCGCTACGATGGGTCTTCTTCGATTTGGGGAATCGCGCAGACGCCCACACCAGACCTTCTACATCCCGCCACGCCGCTTTTCGACCCGTTTATTGTTCAAGACAGCCCAATCATTTTCCCCACCTCAACCACCCCGCCGTTGTTTGAAACGCAAACTTCCTACACCGCCACGCCCACGCTGGCGTCAAATAATGCCGCGCCTGTTATCGCCTCAACAATCACCTCAACCCCAACTCCGCGTGTAATATATGACACTGCGCCCTTCCTGTATTATGCCCAAAGCGGAGATATGCTCTCAGCCGTAGCAAACAGGTTCGGCGTGGAAGAGTCCGAGATCACATCAGACGCTGATTTGACCAAAACAACGTTAATAGATCCCGGCACATTGCTCATCATCCCCAACCACATCACAGAAGCGATGACACCCAACATTCAAATCATGCCTGATGCCGAAATCATCTTTTCATTTACCGCCGCCGACTTTGATGTGGAGGAATATGTTCAGGGAGCGGGAGGATACCTGAGCAAATTTAGAGATTACCTTGGCTCCACCGGTTGGATCAATGGAGATCAAGCCGTGAAACGCCTTGCCATTGAAAATTCCATCAATCCGCGTCTAATTCTGGGTTTGCTGGAATTTGAAAGCCGCTGGGTGCGCGGACAACCCATAGACACCCTTCATACCGACTACCCAATGGGCTTTAGCGACTATCACTTTAAGGGCATGACCATACAATTGGTGTGGGCTATTAACAACATGGCAATTGGATATTATGGCTGGCGCGCAGGCACACTCACCCACCTTGAATTTCCTGATGGCACATCTCTGCGTATTGACCCGCGATTAAACGCAGGCACGGTTGCCATTCAATATTTATTTTCGCGCGTCCATAGCCAATCACAATGGGAGCAGATCATCACCCCCAGTTCAGGCTTTCCCGCCATGTATCTGGAAATGTTCGGCGACCCTTGGGCGCGCGCTGAGGCGGTCAACCCAATTTTTCCAGCGGCATTAAATCAACCTGCTCTTACACTGCCATTTGAACCTGGTATTGAGTGGAGCGTGACCGGCGGTCCTCACAACGCGTGGGGGCAAATCAACCCCAATATTTACGGAACAACTCACAGCGTTTTTGCCGCCATTGACTTTGCCCCATCCACCGATCACGGCGGATGCGACCCAACCCCAACATGGGTGACAGCCGCCGCGCCAGGCTTGGTCGTGCGGTCAAACAATGGCGCGGTAATGGTTGACCTTGACGGCGACGGTTACGAACAAACCGGATGGAACATCCTCTACATGCACATTGCAAAAAAAGACCGTATCCCCGCAGGCACATGGTTGGAAGTGGATGATCGCATTGGACACGCGTCCTGCGAAGGGGGCGTATCCACTGGCACACATCTCCATTTTGCAAGAAAATACAACGGAGAGTGGGTCACTGCCGATGGTCCAATTCCATTCATCATGGATGATTGGCGCGTCATTGCCGGTGAAAAGGCATACGAAGGAAAACTGGTTAGAGGCGATCAAGTTGTCACCGCCGACCCTGTCGGGCAAAAATGGTCGAACATTTTCCGCGACGAAAAAAAAGATGCTGAAAGCGAGTAGGTTCACAAAAACGGGTCAGCGCGCAATTAATATGGCGCTGATGTTCATTCTGGCGCTCTCTTCGTGCAATTTTGAACCTGCGCGTTCTTCGGTGATTCCAACAGCCAGCATCAATAACAGCGCGCCTACACTTGTGCAAACTCCGCTACCCATACGCCAAACATATAAGCCTGGCGAACTGGTGGATTACACTGCCCAAACAGGAGATACCCTGCCTGCGCTTGCAAAGCGTTTCAACACCACAGTAGATGAAATCTTTGAAGCCAACCCTCAAATTCCGCGTGACGCAACCACCATGCCGCCCGGAATGCCAATGAAAATTCCCATCTATTTTCTTGCGTTGTGGGCAAGCCCATTTCAGATCATCCCGGATCATGCTTTTGTAAACGGACCGACCTTGATCGGATTCAACACATCAGCCTATGTTGAATCACAAAGCGGCTGGCTAAAAAACTACCGCGTGTATGCAAGCGGCAAATGGCGCACCGGCGCCGAGATGGTGGATTTTGTTGCCACAAATTACAGCGTTAATCCGCGTCTATTACTTGCGCTCCTTGAATACCAGGGCGGCGCATTGACGCAACCCGAACCGCCCGTAAAAAAGAATTTGCTTGGCTTCACTCGCAAGTATTGGGAAAATCCATACCTTCAACTTGTTATCGCCGCCAACACACTTAACAATGGGTACTACGGCTGGCGCATTGGCAGCCTGACTGAATTTGAAGGGCTTGACAGCATCCTCATCAGACCAGACCCATGGCAAAATGCGGCATCCGTTTCACTTCAATATTATTTTTCGAGAATATTCGAAGGCGATAAATATACGCAGGCAACCGGCGCCCAGGGCTTGAGCCAGACATACGAAGATTTTTTTGGCAACCCGTGGAGCGATTCTACTGTCATCATTCCGGGCAGTTTACAACAGCCTGAATTTCAACTCCCCTTTCCGCTTGATCAAACCTGGTACTACACCGGCGGACCGCACACAGGCTGGGGAACCGGCGAACCCCTAGCCTCAGTGGATTTTGCTCCACCGTCTGACAAATCAGGCTGTTTCATCGCAGAGGATAAATATTTCGCCACTGCAATGGCAGATGGTTTGGTTGTGCGCTCCAGCGTTGAAGGACTTGCCCTTGACCTTGATAAAGACGGCGATGAGCGCACAGGTTGGGTTATTTTTTACCTGCACCTTGCCACAAAACAACGCGCGCCGCTCGGCTCCGATCTAAAAGCGGGCGACCTAATTGGCTACCCATCCTGTGAAGGCGGGCGCGCCACAGGCACACATGTACATATTGGCAGAAAATACAACGGGGAATGGATCGTTGGCGACAGCCCAATTCCGCTAAAAATGAGCGGATGGACTACCCATAACGGATTCCGTGAATATTTGGGAACACTCACAAAAAATGGCGCAACCTCCACCGCCTGCGAATGTGGAGACCTGTACACTTCAATCAGCGGGAATTACCCATAATTAAACAGCGGGGCAAATTTTTCAATTTGCCCCGCTGTGGATGGTCAATCACTCCGCCTGTTTTACTATGTATTCGCCCTGCTTCACCACCGTTTTTCCATCTTCATCAAAAATCTTGTAGAGCAACTGCATGGGGAAAGCCTTGCTCAACATAGCCTGAGCCGGACAATATTTTTCGGCAGAAAGCCCAATTGCACGAACCAAAGCAGCTTCATCCACATCCCTGCCAGTGACCAGGTACTCGATCACCGCGCTGGAGAAAACCTTCGGATGATCCTCAGCACGTGGCGCGTGGACTTGTACTTGGAAATTGGCGACAGGCTGCTTTTTCTTTTGCAAAATGGAGATGACATCCATACCTGTGCAGCCTGCAAGCCCGATTGCAATAAACTCCATCGGGCGCGCGGCGCTATTATCGCCGCCAACAGATGAATCCGAATCCATTTTTTGAACAAACCCAGTATCGCTAACACCTTCAAAAGACATTTTACCTTTCCAATTCAAAACTACATCCATCGTTTACTCCTTAATTAAATTAGTTACATATTTTTCGAGGAACTCTTCCGAAATGCCGCCAAACCACGCCAGACGTACTCTACCAGCACGATCAATCACATAGGAACTTGGCAGACTTGAAGTATTGAACTTACGTTGAGCCAGATAATTTTCATCCAGCCAGATGGGAAATGTTAAACCAAATTCGGCGACAAAAGGTTCCACAACCTCCAGCGTTTCCTCTTGATCAATCCCAATCAAAACGAAACCTTCTGCCTTGTGATTCTTATAAAAAGTTTCAAGCGATGGCATCTCTGCCTTGCATGGAGGGCACCAGGTAGCCCAAAGGTTAACAAGCACAACATTTCCAGAATAGTCCTTCAAAGAAACAGGGTTGCCGGCAAGGTCGGTTAGATTAAGATCAGGGGAGGGAAAATCCACTTGCGCAGGAACAGTTGAAAGGTCGTCAGATGAAGCGTTGGCGGTATTTAAAAGCATGAATAACGTAATCCCAACTGCAATGAGTCCAATGCCAATCATCAACATGCCGTAGAAACGCGCGCGGGAAGGGTGAGTAATCACAGTCATCTTTTACATCCAAATTCAAATTAGTTTGCGCAAAAAAAAATTATCAAGCATCGTAAAGATACAGAATAACAAATAACCATCTGCTCAGCAAAGTATAACCGAACAAAGATGCGTCATACAAAATTGGGAAAAATGTCATTGAGTTCAGGATATTTGGTACTGGAAAGTTGTTCAGACGTTGGATAATATATTATGAAATGTTTGAATCATTGCCTTACATCCCGCTCTTTCAAGACCTTGAGCCTGCTCAGATAGATTTGCTAAAACCTCTGCTCGAGCAATTTACCTGCTCTGCCGATACGGTGATCTTTGAACAAGGCGCTCCTGCCACTTACTTATATTTACTTATTAAAGGTGAAGTGGTTATTCGATACAAACCTTACGATGGTCCGCCCATTATTTTAACACGCCTGCGCGACGGTGATGTGTTTGGCTGGTCGGCAGTGGTGGGAAGCCATGACTATACTTCAAGTATAATCAGTGAGACGCAAATTGAAGCAATACGAATACGAGGAACTCAACTGTTAAAGTTATTCAGTAACGCTCCCGAAACGGGGAAGGTGGTTATGGATCGTCTAGCGAGCGTAGTTTCTCCACGATGGAAAAATTCGCACGCGCAAGTTCAATCGCTCTTGAATTCAGATCGGTAATCAAAAAAAGGAGTTGTTCCCATGGTCACACCAGAACTACATGATCGAGAAACGCAATTGCGTGGACTGCTGGATAAAATCAGCGCGTATGTTGAACAATTCCATGGGGGTACCGTGGAATTTGTGTCATTCGATGGCAAACAAGTAAAGGTGCGGCTGGGCGGCGCATGTTTGAATTGTCCATTATTGCCCTCCACATTACACGGCTGGGTGGAGGGAACAATACATCAGTTCTTCCCAGATGTTGAAGTTGTTGGAGAGCAATAGTACTTGCTGAGGGCAGGCAGGATAAAATAAACATCCCCGTCAATTGACGGGGATGTTTATTTTATGAAGTTGATCCGAGTAAATTAAGCGCCTTGCAAAAGCCTTCGGGCGCTTTTCAACATTTACCTGTTTGTAAAATATCGAATAATCATAAATGCGCCTGCGCCAATCAGAACAACAGCCCACAGATAATTGGCAATATCCAAAAGCGACGCAATTCCAAGGAATCCCATAATGCCCAACACCCCTGCCGGCCAGTACGCCCAATTCATGCCAGCCAGCAAGGCGACCAACAAAAATGTGATGGCAAGCCCAAAGAAGAAAAAGCCTGCTGTTTGAAATTCTCCAAACCGTTCTGCGGCAATGGTGACGCCCGCCAGCGTGATCAATACTCCGCCTGGAATTAGCGCCCACCAACGTTCAACACGGTTCGTGAGATATACCGCAAAAAAGGAAAGTCCAATGCCGCCAAGGAAAATCGCGCCGCCGTAATCTTCATAACGCTCGGCGACAATAATCATCACGGCAAGCGCAGTTAACACACCGGCGGGGATCAACGCCCACCAACGTTCTGTGCGGCTGGTGAAGTACACGTACCAGAAGGAAAAACCGATGCCGCCGAGAAAGAGCGCGCCGCCAAAATCTTCAAGTGAATTTGGAAGCAAGATCAATGCGCCGAGGGCAACAAGCGTGAAGCCGGGGAACGAAGCCCACCAATGTCCGCCGAAAAGCAGGGTGAGAAAGATCACCCCAATCGCAAGGAACATGCCGCCCCAGAAAATGTCCGAGGCATTGCTGAGCAGACCCATGGTTTGAGCCAGAGCCAGCCCTCCCCCGATGATCAGCAGAATACCAAATACAATTCGTGGATCAAACCGTTTCATAAAATCCTCCTACAGCACTTTGATCGAAGCCGCGCCTGCGTCAATGGTCATGTCCACTGCATTCGCGGCGGCGTCAAAATCGAGAGATTGATAATAACTGCCATTACGCGGAAAACGGGATTCGTCTATCTTCAACTCAACTGCGCCAAGCGAAGTGTGGATACGCGCAGAAAGACCCACAGGCACGATCACTTCCAACGAAGCCGCGCCAAGATCAAAGTCAGCGTGGAAGCGTCCACGGGCGGGCAATGTGATTCGAGTTTCACTCGCGCCCGTTTCCAATTTCAAATCAGTAAGGTTCATGTCGCGCAAGTCAAGCATGGCTTTGTTCGCGCCAAGATTTAAGGTCAATGCAGTTGGGATTTCAGAATTGAGCGCGAGATCCCAGTCAAGTTGAGTGCGCGGACCAAAGAATGGAAATTCCATGACGTCCTTTGCGGGTCTCATTTTGACCTCAAGCCGGTCTCCGTTTCGAGTGGACTTGTGATCCAACCCGCCAGCAAACGAGCCTCGCGCCAATTCCACAACACCTGCGCCGCCGTGAATTTTTAGATCACCTGCGCCATGATTGATCTTAATGCTTGCAGAATTTGCGCCTTGCAAGTCAATGGATGCGATTTCTGTTTCAATGCTACCGCGCAGAAAAACGCCGACCAGCACCCAAACACCACCAAAAATGAGAAGCAGCGGCCAAAAAAGTTGCGTGAGAGACATGCCGTTGGGAAGTTTAATTCCCATCTCATTGGCAAGCATTAGTCCGCCAACGAGGAGCAAGGCAACGCCCCAGAATAATTGATTGCGTTGCATGTTATTCTCCGCGTTTTCGGAATGAACGATAAAGTCCATTGCCGAGCACCCATAGACCAAGCAACATCAAAAGGATTGCCGGGCCGTAGTTACCAAGCAAAGTCCATCCGCCAAGGAAGGATGAAAAGACGAGGAATAATACTGCGCTGACCACCATCAAGTTTAATCCGTGCTTGAGGTTGTGAGCCGTATTGTCGCCAAGCAGTCCCGCCAAAATAGAACCAACGCCTACGAAGCCTGGAATCAACGCCCACATGTAAGACCAGGAAGCGTAATCATCTACCATTTTCTGATAATAAAGAATTCCGCCAATGCCGGCGACAATTGCGGCTGGAACTGACATGCCAGGCTGTCCCAGTACCAAGCCAACGATGAAGATTCCACCGCCGATAAAAATCAAGTTAAAGGGCCATGCGGTGTATTTCTCTATGGGGGCAAAAAACTCTGGATTCATTTTGTCAAGCAAGAACCACGCGCCGAGTAAAATGAGGATGACGCCGAGTGCAAG
>JFJP01028284.1_pt1 | contig 10933 bp, 9 predicted proteins | sample 431651 | NCBI WGS metagenome assembly JFJP01 (sample SAMN02602958, study PRJNA72255) | Microbial mat metagenome, whole genome shotgun sequencing project. | biome: fresh water; feature: sink hole; material: water; isolation source: purple microbial (photo- and chemosynthetic) mats found in...
ATGGTGAGGGTGTAGGCAAAAAAAAACACTCAATTGTCACGAATTTATTTCATAAAAGGATCAGTTTAGATAAAAGCGATTATGAAGCCAAAGGCAAGGAAAGTAAAATGATGAAATCTATGAAGAAAAGCAAGTTTTCAGAATCGGAAAATAAATAGTTTTTTTTAGGAATATCATTTTTTAAAAAATTGCAAAAAATTTAAAAATTATGAAAATTTTAAAAAATCTAAATTTAAAAAAAAATGATTCTTTTAATTTATTTATAGTCAACATTTTAAGTATGAAACAGATATTTTTTTAAATTTTTTTCTCCCTTAATTTAACAAAAAAAACACTAGCAACAAATTTATTGAATAAAAAAAATCATTTTTTTTGAAATATAAGTCTGAAAATAAAAAAACAACCATTTTCAATTAAAAGAATTTTTCGTGAATTTTTCTCAAATTTACGAAACTTCTTCCAAAATTTTCAAAAAAAAAATCAAATTTAATGAGACAATCCTTAAATTCAAACAAACTCAATTTTTTTCCATAAAACAAAAATGATCCTTTTTCAATAAAAGCTCCCACTTCATAAAGTCCTTCGATCTCTTTTATATTCATTTCTCTTTCTTAACTATCTCAATGATAAAAAAACTAAAAAAAATGCCAATAGAGACGAAAAAAACCTTAGAAAACCAAGATGCAAAATAAAAAAGAAAATCTCAGTAAAATGCTGAAAAAGACCAGAAAAAAACTAAAATATTCAATGAAATTTTGTGATGATAAAAAACTCACTGAACCGCGAAATTTGCTACTATAAAACCAATAAAATCCTCACATTAAAAGTGCATTTTTGATAAATATCAAGAAGAACTTTTTATCAACTAGTTATATTATAAACTCGGTTCTGACACAATCTTAAAATAGTAAACTATAAGAATAGATAAATTTATTAGAAACAGCTTTTTTTAAAATCTCATTTGATTTTAGATATTAAAATCCTTTGCAATTTTTGGTCTCTTAATTATCATTTTTTACATCGGATACAAAAATCTGAAAAAAATAATGAAAATTATTGTCTTCAACGAATTTATAAAAAATTTAAAAACAAAAAATAAATAATCATTTTTATAAATCAAACAAAATAAAACGAAAATTTTCAATTAAACTTTCATTTTCCTAATTTAGACCGAATTTTCTAAAATCAATGTATACTATCCACTGGGACTTTCCTTTAAATTCAAACAAACTACCCATTTTTCTTTTATTAAAACAAAAAAATGACCCTTTTCAAGAAAACATCCAACTTCCTAAAATCCCTTGACCTCTTTGGAATCCGTCCTTCCCTCTACTTCCAAGGCAAAATCCGATCTTCTACGAACTTCGGTGTTTTCCTCTCAATTCTCCTACTAACTTTTACCACAATTTGCTTTATTTATTTCGGTCAAGACCTATATTATCGTAGAAATCCTCACATAATGTCCCATCAACAATATAGCCCCAATCCTGAGAAAATTGTTCTAGATCCTGAACTAATGCCAATTATCATCGAATTAAACTCCCCTTTTGGGGATATTTACTACACTAACCCCAATACAATATATCTCACAGTAAGCCAGGTCACTTTAAAGAGAACCTCTGATGAAAATATTATGAGTTTAGATCATTACCTGATGGAAATCTGCCGAAAAGACCATTTTTCCAAACTTAATGAAGAAACTCAGGCCTATTTCCTTAATAAAAAACTCAGCGATTATTTCTGTATCCCTAGTTATCTGAAGAATTTAACAATGCAAGGGGCTTTTGATCAGGAGCTCTTTCAGGAGATAAAGTTCACAGCAATGATTTGTAGTAACGATACGGGGAAAGCCGAGTGTTTACCTAAGGAAGAGATAGAAAAGACCATGAGTTCAGGCTTTATAGGAATATATTTCGTAGATTTCGCGATAAATCCAAATGATTATGAAAACCCCATAAAAAGCCAGCCTAAGGAAGTTTTTACGAATTTTGTATTGAAATCGCAAAAGGAAATGGATATTTTTTTGAAGAATAATTACATAAAAACTGAAAATGGTCTGGTTTTTGAAAAAAACTATGTTGAAAAAATCAGCAGTTTTGCTGAGTCTTCGGTATTCGACTTCACTACTGAAAATAATGATTTCTTCATGTTTTACTTCAGAATTAAGCAAGAAAGCAATTTCTATGTGAGGAGCTATTTGAAATTACAGGACCTTTTGGCTCAGATTGGTGGTTTTTTTAATTGTTTCTGGATTATAGCACTTGGGATCAATCATTTCTATATTAATTTGTTCATTATTTGGGAGACTATAACGAATATTTTCACCATAAAAATCTTGAGTGATGAGCGAAAGAAACAGTCAATAAAAGAAAATGACACTTTTAGAAAGAAATTCGATTTAAATTACAATCAGAGAATTTCTTTTGGAAACTCAGAAAATCTGATTACTATCAAAGGAATTCGAAGGAACACTGAGGAAAATCATAATGACGATAAAAATTCTCAAGCAAATGCTGAAAAAAACTCTAAAAAATCTCAAAACGACGACAAAAAATTTCAAGCAAATACTGAAAAATGTGATAAAAATGCTCCAAAAGACATCAATATTTTCACTGAATTTTTCGAAAATAAAAAACCTCTGCAAATTCTGAACGAATCTCTCCAAACCCCTGAGGAATCTCCTAAAAAATCAAAGAAAAACCTTAAAATCCTCACAAATAAAAACCTTGATCTCGACGAAGACGAAATTACCCTTAAGAAGCTCGTTTCTCAATCTCATGCTATTTCTCTCGAGGAACTCCACTTCGAGAAACAAAGTCCTAATTCTCCTCAATCAACTCTCCGTTTCGCTGAGTTTCAAAGACTTCAGAAAAGTGAAGAAGATATAAAGAACTTCGAAATCCTTGATAATTTACATATGGGATTTCTCGATTATATCTATTATTATACAGGTTTTCTCAAAAATCCCGAAAGAGTAAGAAAAAAGCTCATTATTAAAAAAGGCTCGAAAATCCTGAAGAATTGTCTTGATATCAAGTATATTATACAGAAATTCTATGAGATTGAGAAACTAAAGTATGTGTTATTAAGTGATGGCGATATTGAAAGATTCTCGCAATTGCCGAGACCTGAACTGAAGATTATGAAGGAAGAAGGGAGAAAGGAGTGGATTGTCACGAATATACTGTGTAAGAAGGTGGATATTGAAAGTGATGAGAAGAAAACTGAAAACATGATTTTGAAGAAAACGATTAGAAAAAGCAAGTTTTCCATTAATAAAGGCTGATTTTCTTGAAAATTCAATGGATTTTCTAAAGTAAAAACTTGTAATAAAAATCTATATAAAAAACCTTTTTTCGTTCTTTGTTTATAAAAAAACTCATTAAATGAAATAAAAACTTAAAAATCAAACAAATTATTTTTCTTTTGATTTTAAAAGAACTCAATGTTATTCGAAAAAAATCAAAAAACCACAAATCACCACTATTCAAGATCCTTATTAATTCCTTTAAAACCCGAGTCAAAACACCAGCCCAAACTCAACGAATCCCGTAAATTTCTCTTATTTTTCTTTAGTTTTTCTCACTAAATTTTTTCGCATTTTCATTATAGCGAAATTTCCTAATAATCTTGATAAATTCCTCAATGGAAACTCATCAGAAATATCGTTGAATATCCAGGAATTTATCAATAAAGCCGATTCTCAGCTTCAAAGCGAAGACCTCAAAAATAGTATGGAAAACTATGAAAAAGGTCTTTATTTTCTTCATAAATTCCTCAATAAAACTGATATTTAGCAATAAATACTGCTTTTAATCAGTTTTCTCAAGAGAATTTCATTGATTTTTTCACCAATTTACTGAAGGAATTGAACTATTATGCAGTGGGACTGATGAATGTTGAGAAAAATGATTTATGTGTAAATTTGTTGGTTTCATGTGAAAAATGGTCAATTCCTGGACTTTATGGGTGTTTTCCTTCATTAAGTTATTTTATCAAGGCATTAAAGCTGATAAACTCAGAAAAACTCTTAGAATTTCGCAGTTTAACACATATGAATATGGGCGGTTTATTACTGCAAATGGGCGAGTTTTTATTTTTGAATTTTTTTTAGTTTTATTCATGTTTTAAGCTTGAATAATGCCAGAAATCATTGCAAAAAAAGCGTGTTTTTCGCTGAGGAAGAATCACGAAAATATGAGAAAAACACCAGTTTTTTTTATGATTCAGTAGGATTTTTCACGATAATTGGTTTTTTTACAATTTTTTATCAAAAAAGATCATCATTATCAGTATGGGGTATCATAATATCGGGAAAATCGAGCAAAAACAACAGGCTTTCAGCATTGCTTTACACAATTTTCATAGGAGTATCAGTATTTTAATGAACAATTTCGACGAAAAACACTCCCTTATCCTGAAATTTCAAGAAGAATTACAAGATTTTCTTGCTGTAAAAATTGTTTTTTAGCTTATAAAATAGGAGTTTTTTTTGAAAAGGACCCAAAAAATCAAATAGAAATTGAAAAAAACCAGAGAAAAACTCCTTTTATTGAGAAAAACCGTGGTTTTTCTGCAAATAAAGTCAAAAGTTATGAGAAATTAAGCAGAATTATTCGAACTCCATTGAAAAATACCAGGAATTATGAGAAATATCTCCCACTTCTCAGCTCTTCGAGTTTCTATAAACAACCTGATTTCAATAAATCTTCTACATCAGCAATTCCTCAGCTTAAATTCAGGTTTTTTATCAATAAAAATCCAATTTTTTCCTTTAATTTATCTCATTTTTAGCAGTGAAAGCCAAAAAACACATAGAAAAGCCTCTTCAAGTCTGTATTCCTTGTGTAAAACCTCTCCTTTCAGTTATAATCCAAAATTGACCAATTTCTTTTCAAATTCACGAAATCAGCAAAAAAAAGAGGTGATTTCAAAAGAAAATGGCGAGATTTATGAACTAGAAAGAAGAAAATTGCTAGAATGGGAAGAAAATGAGGAAAATCGTGAAAATAATGAAGCAATCGAGAAAAATCAAAAGGATTTTCTCACTGGTATGAAGAATTACGAGAAAATGAAGGAATTACAGATAAAAACCCAAGAGAAATTAGAAGAAATTACCAAAAAAGAGAAGCTTTTAGATGAGAAAATTGCCAATTTAAGCAATTTGGAGATGAAAATACAGGAAAAACTCAAGAAAAAAGAAAAACCGCAAGAAAAACTTGATGAAAAAAACGCCAATTTAAGCAATTTAGAAAATAAAATACAGGAAAAACTCGATAAAACTGAAAAAACGCATAATGCCGAAAAGTCACTCAAAAAAACCGAAAAAATAGAAGAAAAAAACAATAAAACCATAAAAATCAAAGAAAAACTCAATAAAACCGAAAAACCACAAATTTCTTTAAAAACTTCTAAAAAGGTCAATGAAAATATTGTGAAAATCCAATGGAAAATTATCACGTTTTTCTACAAAAAACCACTTTTTCTTTATTATTCTACGATTAAAAAATCGACGACAGAAGCCAGATTTTCCTTTAGAAAAAGCCTTAAAAATACGATAATAATAATCGAAAAAAATAAAAATTCAATGAAAATCTTAGAGAGAGTGAAATTTACTGATAAGGAGCTTTTGGCCATTGGAAAGGAAAAAATTGGGGATTTTCTCAAAAAAAGACTCAATATAAAGGAAAATATTGTTAATTTTAAAGGAAAATCAAATAAAACCGTTTTTTTAAAGGAAAAAGTGATAAATTGTGGGAATTTCGTCGGAAATGTGATGATTAAATGCTTCTACCAGGAAAAAGACAGTTTTTTGCTGTTTTTAAATGATAAAATGGAAAAAAATCCAATAAAAATTCCTTTAAAAAACTCAGTGAAAAATGCAGAAATTTGTGAAGAAATATTGAAAAATATCATATTTATTGGTGATTTTGAACCTGGTCTTTTTTTTGAAGAAAAATCAATAAAATTATTGAAAATCGTATTGAAAGAGGAATTCCTTTATAAAATTATTGCAGAAAAGGCTCTTTTTATCGAAAAAAAGCAAATTCATGTGATCTCGCGAATAATCATAATAAATTCACGATATTTCCTTGTGAATCTCAATGCAAATATTCAGAAAAAAGTGAATAAACAAGAGGTTTTTCTAATGGGAAACGAAGAGAAATCCTTGCTGATTTCTTTTAAAACCTTGAAAATCACTGAAATTAATGAAGAAAACGGGTTTTTTGGAATAAATATTCAATTTTTCACTGAAAAGCAGCTCTTAAATAAGAAGAAAATAGTGATGAAAATTGAGAATATCTTCAAATTAAAACGAAAACTTAAAGGAATTCGTGAGAAAAAACAAAAAGAATTGCCTTTTCTCAATGAGAATAAGCTAAAAAACGATAAAAAAGCAGGTTTTTTAACCAAAGAAAATATCGATGAATTCCAGAAAATCGCGATAAAAATTCAAATGGTTTTTCGCGCCAAAAAAGCCTTGAAAAACGTCAAATTGACGATAAAAGCCAGAAAGATGCAGGAGGAATTCAAGGCTTTGGAGACAAAAGAGATGATAGGGGTTGCTAAGCTTATACAGGCTGTTTTCCGATTCAAGCGTATAATGAAAAAAAAGCGGCTTGAAAAAGAATTAATGAAACTAGAGACACCTGAGATGAATAATGTTGCGAAATTGATTCAGGCAGTTTTTAGATTTAAGCGGATTTTAAAGAAAAAAAAGCTTGAAAGGGAATTGAAAAAATTAGAAACTCCTGAAATGAACAATGTTGCGAAATTGATTCAGGCAGTTTTTAGATTTAAACGGATTTTAAAGAAGAAAAGGTTTGAAAGAGAAGAACTCAAGAAACTAGAGACACCTGAGATGAATAATGTTGCGAAATTGATTCAGGCAGTTTTTAGATTTAAACGGATTTTAAAGAAAAAAAAGCTTGAAAGGGAATTGAAAAAATTAGAAACTCCTGAAATGAACAATGTTGCAAAAATGATTCAAGGGGTTTTCAGATTCAAGCGTATATTAAAAAAAAAGAGGCTTGAGAGAGAAGAATTGAAGAAATTAGAAACTCCTGAGATGGGGAGAGCTGCTAAGCTTATACAGGCTATTTTCAGATTTAAGAAGATTTTAAAAAAGAAAAGAGAGAAAAAAGAGCTAAATAAATTACTTACTCCAGAAATGAACAATGTTGCAAAATTAATTCAAGCTATTTTCAGATTTAAAAGGATTTTAAAAAAAAAAAAACAAGAAAGAGAAGAATTGAAGAAATTAGAGACTCCGGAGATGAATAATGTTGCGAAGTTGATTCAGGGGGTTTTCAGATTCAAGCGTATATTAAAAAAAAAGCGGCTTGAAAGAGAACTAAAGAAACTAGAGACACCTGAGATGAATAACGTTGCAAAACTTTTGCAAGCTGGTTTCAGATTTAAACGCATTTTAAAGAAAAAAAGACAAGAAAGAGAAGAAATGAAGAAATTGGAAACTCCAGAAATGAACAATGTTGCGAAGCTTATGCAGGCTATTTTTAGATTTAAGAGGGTTTTAAAGAAGAAAAGACAAGAAAGAGAAGAATTGAAGAAATTAGAAACCCCAGAAATGAACAATGTTGCAAAATTTTTACAGGCGGTTTTCCGATTTAAACGGATTTTAAAGAAGAAAAGGCTCGAAAGAGAAGAATTTAAGAAATTAGAGACGCCTGAGATGAATAATGTTGCAAAATTGATTCAAGCAGTTTTTAGATTCAAGCGTATATTAAAAAAAAAGCGGCTTGAAAGAGAAGAATTGAAGAAATTAGAGACGCCTGAGATGAATGGAGTGGCAAAGCTTATACAGGCTGTTTTCCGATTTAAAAGGATTTTAAAGAAGAAAAAGCTCGAAAGAGAAGAATTGAAGAAATTAGAGACGCCTGAGATGAATAATGTTGCAAAATTGATTCAAGCAGTTTTTAGATTCAAACGTATATTAAAAAAAAAGCGGCTTGAAAGAGAACTAAAGAAACTAGAGACACCTGAGATGAATAACATTGCAAAATTAATTCAGGCTGTTTTCCGATTTAAAAGGATTTTAAAGAAGAAAAGGCTCGAAAGAGAAGAATTGAAGAAGTTAGAAACCCCTGAGATGAACAATATCGCAAAGCTTCTTCAAGCAGTTTTTAGATTCAAAAGAATCTTAAAGAAAAAAAGACAAGAAAAAGAACAATTAACAAATCTTCACCCCTCTACCAATACAAAACCTTCCGTTTCTTTTTTAGACCCAACAAAGAAAGTTCAGAAGAAAAAAATCCGTTCTAAAAAATAATTAAAAAAGCATTTTACCTAAATTTCAACAAATTACCACATTTAAAAAAAAACCGAAATAATTAATTTTTCCCTAAAAATTTTTTATTAATGCAAGAGGTTAAAAATAAAAAAAAATCTCCCCCCCAACGCAATTCCAACTCCATTGAAGAATACCCTGAGCTTTTAGAATACAATCTCCTCAATGTTCTTGGCTCAGGTTCTTTCGGAAAAGTCTATAAAGCCCTTCATAAGGAAAAAACCACCGAATGCGCAATAAAAGTAAAAAATGAAAAAAAGATGAAATAAACTGAAAATTCCTTAGATTATTGAGAAAAATAGCGTGAGAAATCACGATATTTATCGTTTATTAGCCGAAACAAAAATACTTTCTTCTTTAAATCACAAGAATATTGTGATGTTTATAAATGTAAAACCCCTTCAAAAAACCCTTTAAAATTTCTCATATAACCAAGGCTCAAGAGACAAAAGATCACCTTTTTATCTTCATGGAATGTGTAAACGGTGGTTCTCTTTCCTATTTAATGAGCTCTCGCCTTCAAGCCAATGAAGCTTTTACTGATCTCGAAGCCAGTCAGATCATTAAAAGCATCTTACGAGCAGTGAAATACATACATCAAAAGGATATAGTCCATAGAGACTTGAAACCAGCGAATATTCTCATAGAAAATCCTTTAGATTTTTCTTCTATAAAAATCACTGATTTTGGCTTAAGTGCGATGATTTCTGAATATTCTAGTAAATTCTTCACTGAACAATGTGGGACTCCTATGTATATGGCTCCTGAATTAATAGAGAATAAGGTCTATTCTAAACCTGTTGATATGTGGAGCTGTGGGATTATCATGTACTGGCTACTTAATAAAGGGGTTCACCCCTTTCAAGGCAAAAATAAAGAGGAATTAATTAGGGAAATCATTCAATGCAAATGGAATTTTCCTGAGAGTTTTTCAGAGTTTTTCATTTAATTTTCCTTTGATTTTTTATTGAATTTTTTTTTGATTTTTCAATTAATTTTCATTTGATTTTTCATTTGTTTTTCAATCATTTTTTCCTTTTGATTTTTATCATGTTTTTTTTAAGGCTTGCAAAGGATTTTTTGGCGAAATTGAGCTGTAAACAGCCAGAAGGAAGGTATATAGCGGAACAGGCATTGAAACATCCCTGGATTACTAGGGATTTTCAAAGCAATATCCCATTGACCTTTGAAGAGAAATACCATTTGTTTCTCAAGGAAAATGAGACTTTGAATGTAAAAAACTTAAAAATCAAAAAAATTCTAAATAATTCTATTGAAATTTAGCTTTTTAAATCAATGTTTTTCTGTTGTTACCTCCAGCGAATTTCCTTTCAAAAAAACCCAAATCAAGTAAAATGCCTCAAAAAAATTTTAACATTATTTATTGATAAAAAAGCTTTCTCCTTCTCTCTCCCCTTCCATTTTGAAGAAATACAAGATAATAACCCGTCCCAAATCCTTTACCACAAACGCCAAAGGCCCTCCCCTATTGCCCAATCCTCTACCTCTGGAAAAAGTAGTCTTTTAATGTTTAAAAAAATACATGAAAATCATTAAAAAAGCCAAATCCAGAAAAAACTCAAGAAAATCTCCCCGATTCCTTTAAACTTCAATTACACCCTTCTTCCCCTGAAAAAAGCCATATAAGAATTCGTTCAATACCTCAAGACTCTTATTCTGTGGACTCAAAGAAAGGCAAGACCCCTTCTATCCATCTCATGAAGCCATCACCAAAACTCTTGAATAATAATAGTTCACATACTGCTGCTATACACAATAATATGAATAATTCATGTACTAATTTACACAATCACTCGAAATTGCCAGTAAAATTCATTGAAAATGAGACTTTGAAATCGAACTTCGAGACAAATAAACCCTCAAAACTCAGACTTAATAATATTCAAAGGAAAAACGAAGAAGAGGAAGAGAAAATAATTGAAAATAAGAGCAATTTCAGCCCTAGAAAAGAAGCTATTCCTTTAAAAAGCCCGAAAAAAATAGAAATAATGAGAAAAACTGATGAGAATTTTATGATGAAATCATCTAGTAATAGTCCTTTGAAAAAAGCAATGAAACCCTCTCGAGATTTGAATGATATTGAGATTGATAAAGAAAGTCTTATGCAATTGAACAGGGCTACTAACCAGTTTTTCTCGAAGAAAGTGAAAGAAACTATCCAGAATTCCATGCTTTTTCAAAAGCCAAATTCATCTGAAAAAAAGAACAATATTTCACTGGACGAAACCACATTTAGCATAAAATCAATGGATTTTAAGGATCGAAGCTCGTTTTTTACAAAAGAAAAGGAAATTGGTAAAAATACGGTTTTTTCATTGAAAAATTTGATGGATTTTTTTGAAAGAAATGCCTAGTTTATCTTTTATGAGGAATTTGAAGAAAAGTAATCCAAATAGTCCTTTAAAACAAGAGAATATCTTTATGGAAAACGGGAATCAGTAGTTGTTTTCTATAAGGTTTTAATGGGTTTTAAAGGGTTTTTTTAGCATTTTTCCGCCGATTAATAATAACAGAGGACTGAAAAACATCAAAACCTTTCAAAAATGAAGTTTAGAAGAATTTTGTCTATATTTATAAAGTAAAAACGCTTGTGCTTTTTGAATA
>JFJP01040625.1_pt1 | contig 10933 bp, 6 predicted proteins | sample 431651 | NCBI WGS metagenome assembly JFJP01 (sample SAMN02602958, study PRJNA72255) | Microbial mat metagenome, whole genome shotgun sequencing project. | biome: fresh water; feature: sink hole; material: water; isolation source: purple microbial (photo- and chemosynthetic) mats found in...
CCTGGTCCCAAAAGACCGTAAATTTTTTCCTCTTTTTATTGAAGTAGCTGACAACATTGTGGTTGCTTCTGAATTATTTATCAAACTACTTGGCGAAGCGGACCTGAGTAAAAGAATGGAATACATTAAAGCTATTCAGGATGCGGAACACTTAGGTGATGATCTGACCAGAACACTTATGATTGAACTGAACAAAACGTTTATCACTCCGTTCGAAAGGGAAGATATCCATGTTCTGGTTGATAGGATGGATAGTATTGTTGATTTGCTGCATGGAGCTTCGAAAAGAATTCACATGTATAACTTATCGGAATTCCCTAAAGAATTCATGCAAATTGCAGTTATTATACACTCTGCTGTGCTGGAAATACAACTTGTTTTACGAAATGTGAAAAATGTAAATGATTTCAAACTATATCTTAATTCCTGTATTAAAATTAGTAATATGGAGACAGAAGTTGACGATATTTATCAATCTTTTCTGGCTAATCTGTTTGAAAATGAAATCAATGCAATCGAATTGATAAAAAAACGAGACATCTTAGCCGCTCTTGAAAAAGCCATTGACAGATGTGATGATGTTGCCAAAGTATTTTCGACATTAATTGTAAAAATGGGTTAAACATCCAATCGGTTTTCATGAGTGAATATCTAAACTAATTTTGAAATCAATAAACCAATAACCTGCTACTAATGAGTTTCACCTTACTGATTGTAATCATTGTACTTGCCTTACTTTTTGATTTTATCAATGGTTTCCATGATGCGGCAAACTCTATTGCTACAGTAGTTTCCACGAAAGTCCTCACTCCCTTACAGGCAGTAGTATGGGCAGCATTTTTTAACTTGGTTGCATTCCTTGTTTTCGAGCTTCATATTGTGGATACAATAGCCAAAACTGTTGATACATCAGCGATCAATTTACATGTAATATTGGCGGGTCTCATAGCTTCAGTAATTTGGAACTTATTTACATGGTATTTGGGAATTCCTTCCAGTTCGTCACATACTTTGGTTGGAGGTTTCGCCGGTGCCGCAATTGCTTTTGCCGGCTGGGATGTGGTACATACGGGGAAAATTATGAAAATTGCCGCATTTATTTTCCTGGCTCCATTACTTGGCATGATATTCTCATACTTCCTCTCTGTTGCATTGCTTTGGGTTTTTAGAAATTTCAATCCATTCAGGTTAAAAAAGTGGTTCAAAGTTGGGCAGCTAATATCATCAGCTTTATTTAGCCTGGGACATGGAGGAAACGACGCGCAGAAAGTAATGGGAATTATTTCCGCTGCACTCCTGGTTTATTATAATGGTGTTGACCCATCGCAGATACCCCACTGGGCCAATATCACATTTACTTCGGCAGGCAAAATACATACCATTCCCTTTTGGATTGTAATTGGTTGTCATTCAGCTATTGCAGCCGGAACACTGATGGGTGGCTGGCGCATTATTAAAACCATGGGTGGGAAAATCACTAAGCTCACGCCTTTCGAAGGTGTGGCTGCCGAAGGTGCCGGAGCAATATTACTTTTTGGCACTGAAGCTTTTGGAATTCCTGTTAGCACAACACATACAATAACAGGTGCCATAATGGGAACCGGCCTTACAAAACGGATTACTGCCGTACGCTGGGGAGTAACTATTAACTTGCTGTACGCATGGCTGTTAACAATCCCTGTTTCGATGATTATAGCAGCTTTGGTATATTATTTCTTTATATTTATGGGGTGGGCAGTTTAATATAAAAGTTTCAGATATAGTCTATACCATACAATTTCATTCTGATTTGCTTTCTGAAACTTCGTTGGCGGGATCAATTCCTATCTACCTCACTGTTATAATAGTTGAGGTCAAAGATATATTGCCGAGGAAATAAAAAGAATTTCATTCTACATCACTAGTCAATCTTTAAACTGATTAACTTTGTTGATAATAAGTTAATAGGTTATCTGATTAAATCTGATCGGTCTGGATATAACCCTTACCTTGTTTTAATCATAAGAATCAGAAAATATTCCTCTGGTTAAAAAAATAGAACAGAATACTGCACATTTAATAAACAAATGAAGTTCAATATCTTTATTAGAGTAATAGAATAATTCACAACGTTAGTTATTTAGTTATAAAGTAAAATGGGAAATTTTGATACTGTCATAGCTATACTAACGCTGCTAGGCTCACTAACTCTTTTCCTTTTCGGGATGAAATTAATGAGTGAGAGCCTTCAGCTTTTCTCCGGCAACCGTTTGAGGAGTGTTTTTTCAAGCATTGCTTCCAACAAAGTTAAGGCAATTGCCGCTGGATTTCTGGTTACAGGATTGATACAATCATCATCAGCTGTAACAGTAATGCTGGTAAGTTTTGTAAACGCCGGGTTATTATCCTTAAGTCAGGCGCTTGGATTAATGATGGGTGCAAATATCGGCACAACGGTAACTGCCTGGCTTATAACATTATTTGGTTTCAAATTCGAATTTACGACCATACTTTTACCTGTTCTGGGGTTGAGCCTGCCTTTGCTCTTTTTACCCGGTGCCCGTAACCGTGCTGCAGGTGAATTCCTTCTAGGTTTTGCCATCTTGTTTCTCGGGCTTCAGTTTCTGAAAAATTCGGTCCCGGGCATTGATGAGAGTTCACCCATTATCTCATTTATTACTACTATTTCAAACTATGGAACAGGCAAGTACCTGATTTATGCTTCGGCAGGTTTATTAATTACATTGCTTATTCAGTCGTCGAGCGCTACCATCGCCTTAACTTTTGTAATCTGCAGCCAGGGTTATATCAGCTACGAGGCAGCTGCAGCCATGATACTTGGCGAGAACCTGGGAACAACAATTACGGCTAACCTGGCTGCCATTGTTGCTAACCGTTCAGCAAAACGCCTTGCATTGGGACATACGCTTTTCAACTTCGTTGGCTTAATCTGGGCATTTGTTTTTTTCGACTTTTTTGTACAATTAACTTCTGATGCTGCATCATTTATTACAGGAAACTCACCAATTCCGGGTGAAGCACATGACCCTCTTGGATTATCCATTTTTCACACCGGGTTTAACCTGATTAATACACTGTTGCTGTTTGGATTTATTCCTTATTTTAAAAAATTACTTGAAAAAATTATTCCGCTCCACAGCAACGAAAAGAAAAGTTACAGGCTCCGCTACTTTAAATCGCGGTTTCTGGCTATGAATGAAATTGATATCCTTCAGGCTCGTGAAGAGATTCTGAATTTCAGTAAACTCGTAACAGCCATGTTCAACCTGATTCCTGAATACCTGATGGAAAAAGCTGATGATAAATACGAAAAGCTTCGCAAACGGATTTATAAATTCGAGGAACAATCGGATGAAATTGACAGGGAAATCACTCATTTCCTTACCCGTATCTCCGAAAACAACCTTTCCGAGGCCAACTCACGTCGCATTACAGCTATGTTTAAAATAACAGATGATATTGAGAGCATTGCCGATCAGTGTTTTCAGATGGAACGTGTTATACAGAAGAAGAACGAAGCAAAAGCATGGTTCTCGCAGGAAATGAGAGACGAACTGTTTTCGCTTTTCAGCCTGGTAAACGAAGCCCTGGCAACCATGACTGAAAATCTTTCGCAGGAATATCGCCCGGGGATTCTTGCAAAAGCAGCTGAAATCGAGATTAAAATTAATGAGTTACGCGACAAACTTCTTCAAAAAAACAAGCAGAGAATCGAATCGGGTAAAAATGACTATAAACATGCCGAATTTTATGTTGAACTCATAAAGCACTGCGAATCACTGGCTGACCATATTATTAATGTAAACCAGGCCATTGCAAGCAATACGAAGTAATGACCGAATTAACATTAACTTAACATACGATGGGTGAAGCTAACTTTTAGCTTCCTTAATTTTACGGTCGATTAAATAATTGAATTAATGGATAGTATCTACCTGATTTTTGTCATCATCCTTTTTTTTCTGGCAGCTTCGGACCTTGTTGTTGGTGTTGCCAACGATGCCGTTAACTTTCTGAATTCAGCAGTCGGGTCCAAGGCTGCTTCCTTTAAAGCAATACTTGTCGTAGCCAGTGTTGGAATTATTGTTGGAGCCACTTTCTCAAGCGGACTGATGGAAATTGCGCGAAAAGGACTTTTTTTTCCTGGTCAGTTCAGTTACAACGAAGTATTAATCATCTTCCTGGCAGTTATGATAACGGATGTTATCCTGCTCGACTTGTTTAACACTTTCGGATTGCCAACCTCAACAACTGTTTCTATCGTTTTCGAACTTCTCGGAGCTTCGGTAGCTGTTGCAATCATAAAAATTGCTGGAAATGACCAGAATATTCAGGAACTGGGGCAGTATATTAACTCAGGCAAAGCTTTGGCCATTATATCAGGCATTCTTGTTTCAGTAGCCATCGCGTTTAGTTTCGGAGCCGTCATTCAATATATCACCCGGTTACTTTTTACGTTCAACTTAAGGTTCAACCTGAAATACTATGCAGCCATCTGGGGTGGTCTTGCAATTACAGGAATCACTTACTTTATGCTGATCAAAGGAGCAAAAGGAGCCTCGTTTATCACTAAAGAACACCTTGAATTTATACAAAATCATACTTCTTCCATTATATTGGCAAGCCTTATTGGCTGGACTGTTATTTTGCAGTTACTTATGCTTCTTTTCCGGATTAATGTATTGAAAATCATTATACTTACCGGAACTTTTGCCCTGGCTATGGCATTTGCGGGAAACGACCTGGTAAACTTTATAGGGGTTCCGCTTGCAGGCTTAAAAGCGTACCAGTTATTTACTGCTGTTCCAGGTGCTGATCCCAATACATTTCTGATGACCGGGTTGGCAAATGATGTGAAGACAGAAACCTGGATGCTGCTGATCGCAGGCATTATAATGGCTATTACATTATGGACTTCGAAAAAAGCCCATTCGGTAATAGAAACCGAAGTTAATCTCAGCCGTCAGAGTGAAGGATCCGAAAGGTTTAACTCATCCATTTTATCACGAAACCTGGTTAGAGGTGCAATGAATATGGCAATGGCCATTGACCGGCATACACCTGCACGAATAAGCCGATGGCTCGAAAGCCGGTTAAGTCCACCAGATGAAACTACAGTTGAACAAATGCCCGAAGGTGCATCCTTTGATATGCTCAGGGCCAGTGTTAACCTTGTGGTATCAAGTATGCTTATAGCTCTCGGAACTTCATTAAAACTGCCTTTGTCAACTACTTATGTAACTTTTATGGTTGCAATGGGCACATCATTATCCGACCGCGCCTGGGGCCGCGAAAGTGCCGTTTACCGCATAACCGGTGTACTTTCGGTAATCGGGGGGTGGTTTTTCACAGCATTAGCAGCTTTCCTGGCTTCCCTTATTATGGCTATAATCCTTTTTTATGGAGGATTGGTAGCTACTTTTGGCTTGCTTACGCTGGCCGGATTCCTTATCTACCGTTCACACAGGATACATGTCCGCCGGACCAACGAGCGGATAGCTGATAAACTTGACAATGCTGTTCCTGATGAATTCAGCACCGAAACCCTTTTTCATAAATGTTCGCTCAGTATTCAAAATGTACTAGAAAATAGTCTCGTAATTTTCAAAGAATTTATGATGGGCCTTATGGATGAGGACCGGAAAAAATTAAAAAATGCTAAAAACGGTTCTGATGCACTCAATATTGCCACTAAACGACTAAAAACGAATATAAGTCCAACTTTAGCTAACCTGAAAAACGAATCCGTTGAATCAGGTCATTATTATGTGCAGGCTATTGATTACCTGCGCGAGATAAACCATTGCATTTCATTTATTGTCGTACCAGGTTATGAGCATGTCGAGAACAATCATAAACCTCTGATTCCGATTCAGATTGAAGAACTTTCGCGTCTTAACGGAGAAATGGCAATTCTGTATAATGAAATCATGCGGATGCTTCAATTAAAAAATTATGAGGATTTTGATCTGATTGCTGAACGGCAGCGAAATGTGCAGCGGATTATTGAAGAAACCAGGAAAAAACAAATTAAACGCATCAAAAGTGCTGAAACCGGTTCCCGTAACAGTATTCTGTTCTTAAACATGCTTTCCGAAATCAAAAACCTTTCGTTGTTCACTGTCAACTTGTTAAAAGCAACCAGGGACTTTGAAAAATCAGCCAGACCAGTTGAACCCATGACCGAATAGTTTATCAAAGGTTAAATATGGTCTTAAATCCCATGTTTACATGAGGTTTGGGTTACAGTGAAGAAACAGGAGATATAAGGTGTAAAGGAGTCATGCTACGACGATTGTTAATCTATAAGTTAATCAGATTAATATATTGCCCAATAATTTCCTTTTGTTAATGCTCTCCTTAAAGCGTTTACCATATACCTTAAACCTTATACTTTTGCCACTTCCTATAAAATTAATATAGCTAAAAGCTGCTAACCGGAATTAAATCAACCGGTTTTGTTAATATTTATTTAACATTGGAATAATTAGTACGTAATATCATATAGCTTACTTTACAATTACTTAACAATTAATGTAATTTTGCCCGTATGAAGACGTTAACACTTTGCCTGGTTTTGATCTTATCATCTGCAAATCAGATTTTTGCACAAAAGATTAAAATAAAAGGAAGCGATACCATGTTGCCGCTTACTCAATTGCTTGCCGATGAATTCATGAAACGTAATATTGATGCATCAATATTAATTTCCGGAGGAGGTTCTGTAACAGGGATATCAGCACTATTAAATGAAACCACTGACATAGCAGAATCGGCACGTGAATTATCCGCTGATGAAAAGCTAAAACTCAAAAAAACAGGTAAACAGGTTACCGAAACAATAATAGCCTATGATGCGCTCGCTGTAATCGTTAACCCTGCAAATAAGGTCAGCCAGTTGACAATAAAGCAACTGGAAGCCATTTTTACGGGTAAAATCAGCAACTGGAAAGATGTAGGCGGTTCGGATACGGAAATAGTGGTTTACTCACGCCAAACAAGTTCAGGAACGTATGATTTTTTCAAAGAACATGTTCTCAGTGATAAAAAATTCACTGCAACTGCATTATTGATGCCTGCTACCGGTGCAATAGCTCAAAGTGTAAGCCAGGATATTAATGCAATCGGGTACGTTGGACTTGCTTATCTGGATAAAACGGTAAAACCCATCCGGGTTTCTGCTGATAATGGAACTACTTATACATCACCTTCAGTTGAAACGGTAATTAATAAATCCTACCCGATTTCACGGCCGCTCTATTACATTTACCCTGATAATCTGAAAGACGCAATCAGTCCATTTGTCGAATTCGTACTTTCAATTTCCGGTCAGAAACTGGTGCTTAAATCAGGATATGTTCCGGTAAAATAACAGATCTTTATTCAGGTTTCAGCAAATGCTGATTTACCGGCTTAAAATTGCTGCACTTAGTATGAAGTTTTAATACCAAAACAATTATTGCAATAACAAACACAATCCATATGGATAAATCAAAATACAACATCCTGCTAGTTGACGATGAGGAAGATATTCTCGATTTTGTAGGCTATAACCTCAGGAAAGAAGGTTTTACAGTTAATACAAGTTTGAACGGCCGTGATGCATTAAAACTGGCAAAAACTAACATTCCGCATCTGATACTGCTCGACCTGATGATGCCCGAAATGGATGGGATAGAAACCTGCCAGGAACTGAAACGGTTCCCGGAGCTAAAAGATACTATTATTGTTTTCTTCACTGCCCGCAGCGAGGATTTCACTCAAATCCTTGGTTTGGATGCCGGGGCTGACGACTATATCACAAAGCCAATCAAGCCTTCAGTTCTCATCAGTAAAGTAAACTCCCTGCTACGACGAATTCCTGTTCAGGAAGCAGACTCAACGGTTTTCCAGGCTGGTGATATAACTATTGATCGTGAAAAATACCTGGTTACAATTGAAGGTAAAGAAATTCAGCTTGCGCGGAAAGAATTCGAACTGTTAAGTATTCTGGCTGCAAAACCAGGCAAAGTATTTACCCGTGAAGATATCCTGATGCGCGTATGGGATGATGATGTAGTTGTAGGAGAACGTACAATTGATGTTCATATCCGTAAAATCCGTGAAAAAACCGGCACCGATCATATTAAAACGATTAAAGGCGTGGGGTATAAGTTTGATCCGCGGTAGATTAAGCCAGGGATATGGAAATTGGTTAATCGTTAAACAAAAATGGTTAATCGTTAATAGTTAATCGTTAATGGTTAATCGAAAATCGTTAATCGTACCTCGTAAATCGTACCTCGCAAATCGCAAATCGCAAATCGCAAATCGTAAATCGTAAATCGTAAATCGTAAATCGTAAATCCTATCTCGTAAATCTCGCAACCCCTAAAACCTAAAACCTAACCCCCAAATCCCAACCCCCCAACCCCTCAAAAGAAATGTCTGAAATCACCCCAAAACGCCTGGCTCTTAATCTCGCAATACTGCTTTCGGTAATGGCTGCCTTTACGTTTGTTCTATTTGAGGTGGTTGTAATAAAACAATTCTATTGGTATCTGATTACCGGAGCTTTTTTTTTACTTGTTGTCATTCAATACCTTATACTCCGGTATGCATTGGAAAGGTTTATTTATGATCGCATAAAACTGGTTTACAAGGCCATACATAAGCAAAAGCTGAACAAGGATGATAAAAAAGGACAGATAACCAATATTCATGGAGATATTATCGGGAAAGTAAACGAAGAAGTTGAAAACTGGGCCAACGACAGGAAAGAGGAAATTGATGAACTTAAAAAAATGGAGATATATCGAAGGGAATTCCTCGGTAATGTGTCGCACGAACTTAAAACGCCCCTATTTAATATGCAGGGTTTTATTCTTACCCTTATGGATGGAGGCATTCACGATCCAAAAGTGAACGTTGACTTCCTTGAGAAATCGCAGAAAAACATTGAACGTATGATCACTATTGTTGAGGACCTGGAAGTAATATCACGCCTCGAAACCGGTGAAGCTACTCCAATGCTTTCAAATTTTTCGATTACAGCCCTTGCAAGGGATGTTATGGAATTCCTCGAACCCAAAGCAACCGAACGGAATATCAAACTCCTTTTTGCTGCCGAATACAACGACAATATGATGGTGCGTGCTGATAAGGAAAAAATCCGCACAGTTCTTACCAACCTGATGCTGAACTCGATTAAATACGGAAAAGATGGTGGCCGCACCAAAGTGAGTTTCTACGATATGGACGAAAACTACCTGATTGAAATATCGGATAATGGCGTTGGCATTGAAGAAAACCATATATCACGCCTTTTCGAGCGTTTTTACCGGGTTGATAAACACCGCTCAAGGGCTGAGGGTGGCTCGGGACTGGGACTGGCAATTGTAAAGCATATTATTGAAGCACATGACCAAACCATTAATGTTCGCAGTGCTCCCGGAATTGGATCCACTTTCTCCTTTACACTAAAAAAAGTATAATTTGCTATACTGAATTTGCCGATTAAGCATATCAAGTGGTGTGCATTTAAAGCCATTACACCGATTTTAACATATTTTTAATATTTTTATCAGAATCTTACTAATATTTCGTTGTTACTTTGAATTATAATTACTTCTATACTGATACATTTTTAAATTAATATCTTCATGAAATCCAAGTTTCTTTTAACATTTTTGCTTATTGCCATCTTAAGCTGTATTGTACATGCGCAGAAACCATCCCGCACTACCATTAAAGGGGCTTTACAGGATACCCTGCACGAAGCGGTGCCATTTGCTACAGTAATGTTACTTAATCCAAGTGATTCATCCCTGGTTAATTTTACAACAAGTAACGATAATGGAGAATTTGCTTTTAACAATGTAAAAAACAATACCTACCTATTTAAAGTTTCACATGTAAGCTTTCTCCCTCTTCAAAAACTTATACAACCTTCTTCTACCGAAATCAACAATCTTGAAGTGGTTGAAATGAAACCCATTTCGCAGCTGCTCATGGAAGTTGTAATCAGGGCGGCCAAAGCACCTTTGCGTATCCGTGGCGATACGGTTGAATATGATGCCACTACATTTAAAGTTCCGCCCGGATCAACAGTTGAAGATCTGTTACGCAGATTACCTGGAATTGATGTTGATGCCGATGGAAATATAAGCACACAGGGCAAAGATGTAACCCGTATGTATGTGGACGGAAAAACTTTTTTTGGCGACGATCCCAAAAGTGTAACCAAAAACCTGGGAGCTGAAGCCATTTCGAAAGTTCAGGTTTACAATGAAAAATCGGAACAATCAAAACTCACCGGTGTGGATGATGGCTCAAAAGAAAAAGCCATGAACCTTGAACTGAAGGAAGAATTCAAAAAAGGCGCTTTTGGAAAAGCAACTCTTGCTGTCGGTACCGAGGAACGATGGGCCGGCCGTGCTAACTACAACCGGTTTAACGATAAATCCCAGCTTTCATTTATCGGGTATGGAAACAATATTAATCAAACCGGGGTAAACTGGGAAGATTACGGCGAGTTTAAAGGCAATAATTCCTTCAATAATTTTGATAACGGCGATTTCGGATTTAACCGCAACGGTGGCCATATGATGTATTTCAACAGCGACGATTCGCCCGTTAGCAACTACGACGGGAAAGGATTAACTGAGAATTACGGTGCCGGTACCAATTTTAATTATGATAACAAAAAAACTAAATTCAACTCAAGTTATTTCTATAACCAGACTCAATTAGATTTTAATCAGCAGAATTATCAGAAAACGTATATTGATGAAGAAAATTCTTTTGCCCAATACGATACCCTGGTAAACTCCGATTTTCGTTCGAGTCACAGTATAGCCACACGTTTTGAACAGGAATTTGACTCAAGCAATAAGCTTATTGTAAAAGCTAATTTCCGTTTCTCAGCTAATAACAACCATCTGATCAACAACCA
>JFJP01011367.1_pt1 | contig 10932 bp, 9 predicted proteins | sample 431651 | NCBI WGS metagenome assembly JFJP01 (sample SAMN02602958, study PRJNA72255) | Microbial mat metagenome, whole genome shotgun sequencing project. | biome: fresh water; feature: sink hole; material: water; isolation source: purple microbial (photo- and chemosynthetic) mats found in...
ACGGCTGCGGTGTATCAACTGGCAACGAACCAAACAATATTTTAATTTCTTAGCGACTTAGCGACTTTGCGTTAAGACTCTAACGCAAAGTCGCAAAGTCGCTAAGAAATTTAGTCATCAGGTGACTTCAAGTCACCTGATGATTAGACCACATCACCCAAAAATTTACAGTATAACAAATTTTATGTCTCATCTACCCCTACATCTTTGGCGCAACCGCATCCACTACCTCCTCCTGGCCTTGATTCTCTTTGGCTTTTGGCTACGGCTCTCTTTTCTATTAAGCAACGTTTACCATATTGATGAGTTTATCAGCATGTTAGCCGTGCAAATGGTTGCCCTCAAAGGGTGGCCGATTTTGCCCTCTGGCCTGTTTTACGACCATGGGCTGTTATTTTCCTTATTATCAGGTGCGCTAGTCAAACTGGTAGGGTTTCGCGAGGCCATTGCGCGCTGGCCGAGTTTGTTATTTAGCGTCATGACCATTCCCGCCTACTACTTTGCCACCCGCCGTTTATTCAATTCGCCCACCGCAGGGCTATTCGCGGCCATGATTTTCACTTTAGATGATTTGAGCATTGTTTGGGGTGGGCGAGTCCGCATGTATGCCCAAGCCCATTTCTTCGTTTTATTAACCTTATTCTGGCTCATAACGAGTACCATGCAACGCCCTAACCTACGGGGGCGTTATATTTGTCTCATTATGTTAGCGGGGGCATTATTATCCCACACCATCAGTTTTTTAATTGGCTTACCGTTGGCGATATTACTCTTTATTTTTACCCTAACCTATCGGCGCGCTTGGCTATTTCAAGCCAGGTTATGGCAACAGGTCGTGGTGGGTGGCTTCAGTTTGTTTCTTATTCTAACAATCGTGGCAACGGGACAAACGAGCAGTACCAATGCCGTCTCCGCCACTGCCATGCCCGCCCAAGCCAATGCCACGGAGTCGTTTATCTCGCCTGATTTCACCTGGAGACGTTTTGATGATTTAATTGGCTATTATCAAGCTGACCCTTACGGTTGGTTATTATTCGTCATTATCATGGCCTTGCCCTGGTCTTTATTTCATTTATATCGGAGTCCGCAATCCTTTGCGGACAATCCGCAAAGGATTGCGGACTCCAATACAAGCGCGAAAGCTCATTTTGCAGCAGTAGCCTTTCTGTTTCTGACGTTATATTGCTTATTGGTGATTTTAGAGCAAGGGGGATTACTCGGCCCAACCTGGCAAAAAACCCGTTACCTTTTTGTATTAGTCACACCCGCCTTTTTTATGTTGGGCGCGGCCAGTCTTAATATATTGTTAGAAATTGCCTTGCGCCTGATAACCTATGTGCCACCGCTGCGCCCATTTCAGCCCCAAACCCTAGCCATGATACCCTTCATTGGTTTGTTAGGTATCAGCCAAATTTATGGTGCAACCGCCTGGAAAACTGCCCATGCCGTCAGCGCGGGCAGCTATAACACCGCCTTTGAATTTGTGGCTGACCAACGCCAAGCGGATGATAAAATTATGACGGTTCACCCTTCCGCCGCCTATATTTATACGGGGCAGTCGGATTATTACGCTAATCAAACCAGTGCCAGAGTCCTTGAGGCCGATGAAGATACCACCGATTTAGTTGACCGTTATATTGGCAGCCCCTTAATTAACTCCGTTGACCAGTTTAATCAAGTCTTGAGCCAACCGATGCGAGTTTGGTTGGTGGTGGATAAAGAACGGCTCTTTAGCCGTTTTGAGCCATTTTGGGTGCAACAGATTTTTGCTCAAATGGAATTGGCGCGGGATTTTGGTGGGGTGTATGTGTTCCGTAGCCGCCCCGCGCCCAGGCCAATTTTGGCTGAACCACAGACCACTTTGTCGGCTGATTTTAATCAAATCATTAAACTCGGTGGTTATAGTTTATTACCAAGTGGCGACGGCACCATTAAACTGGTACTTTATTGGCAGCCGCAAAATCTGCCCCCCATACCCTTGAAAGTTTTCGTTCAATTGCGAAACGGCACAGGTCAAAACCTCGCCCAAGCTGATCATTTCATTTTGGATAACCTGTTGTCTGCCGACGCTTGGCAGGATTTGCAACGCACTCATGACTGGCTGCGTGACACCGCGCACCTCACCCTGCCGTCCATGCCCACCGAGGCTGTCCCTTATCGGCTCTATATCGGTTTATATCACCCCGACACCTTTGAGCGTGTGCCTCTCCTGATGGACAGTAGCGGCGAAAATGCCGTCATCATAGGAATTAAGAATTAGGAATTAGGAATTAAATCGTTATTATAATTCCTAATTCCTAATTCCTAATTCCTAATTCCTAATTCCTAATTCCTAATTCTTAATTCCTAATTCCCCATGCAGCGTTTAGAAATTCTCTTTAGCAACCGTCCCTTGACTAAAGCCTTGTGGATGTCAGTGGACGTATTGTTAATCAATATTGCTTTCATGTTAGCCTATTGGCTACGTTATAGTGTGCAACTTTTTCGCGCCGTTGACCCCGCCTTTAACGTGCCTTATACCGTCTATTGGCCGTTTGTCATGCTCTTTACGGCCTTGCTCATTGGCGTTTATCGCCACCAGGGGCTATATCGGGCGCGGCGGCAGGTTTCATGGTTTGAGGAATTTTACGCCCTGCTCAATGGTACGGCAACGGGCGCAATCATTACAATTGTTATTGTTTTTTTGTATCAACCCAGCTTCTATTCCCGCCTCATATTTCTTTACGCCGCATTATTTTCAGTTGTTTTGCTAAGTGGTGGTCGGGTGCTAAAATTATGGTTATTCCGCGCCCTCCGCCATCATGGGATTGGCATTAAGCGGCTGCTCATTGTCGGCGCGGGCGAAATTGCCCGCACCGTCATGCGAACCATTGTGGCGCATCCCGACCTCGGCTTTCGCATTATCGGTTTTTTGGACGATGACCCTGAAAAACAAGTGACCAATATCGGCCCGTTTAAAGCCTTTGGGCGGCTGGAGAATTTAGACCCCGTATTACGTAATGAACAGATAGATGAAGTCATCATCACCCTACCCTGGCAGTATCATCACAAAATCTTAAGCATCATGGTGCATTGCCAACGCCAACACATTCGCGCCCGCATTGTGCCAGACCTCTTCCAACTGACCATCAACCACATGCATATCATTGACCTTGCGGGCATCCCCATGATTGGCACGCGGGAGGTCAGTATTAGTGGGCTAAATCAAGTGGTTAAGCGGGGGCTGGATTTAGTGTTAGGCACACTATTATTTATTTTGGCCTCGCCGTTAATGGGGCTGATTGCCCTCATTATCAAAATGGAATCGGCTGGCCCCGTCATTTTTAGACAGCAACGAATCGGCAAAAATGGCGAACCGTTCACCATGTATAAATTTCGCTCCATGATTGCTGATGCCGAAGAGCGTAAATATATGTTACAGGAATTAAATGAGGCGCAAGGGCCGTTATTCAAAATTAAGGAAGACCCGCGCATTACTTCACTCGGCAAATGGCTACGCAAATTTAGCATGGACGAATGGCCGCAGTTATATAACGTCATTCGCGGCGACATGAGCTTGATTGGCCCCCGCCCGCCCTTGCCCGATGAAGTGGCGCAATATCAAGAGTGGCACATGCGGCGGTTAGAAGTTGCCCCTGGTATTACGGGTTTGGGGCAAGTCAGTGGTCGCTCCGAGTTGAGCTTTGATGAAATGGCCTTGTTGGACATTTATTACATTGAAAATTGGTCGCTACTGATGGATACGCAAATTTTATTACGGACTATTCCCCGTGTCATTTTGGGCAGCGGCGCGTATTAAGAATTAAGAATTAGGAATTATACTTCGCGAGGGGACAAATTGGAGTGCAAACCTTTATGTTTGCTCATAATATGTTAGGCAAACCTAAAGGTTTGCACTCTAGTTATAGGCTGTTGTAATAAAATTACGGAAAATGGACTATGAAACAGCAATGGCTGTGGGGCGGAGTTGTCATCATCATTTTTATTACCATTAAGCTGTCATTAACCATCATGACAAGCCAAGCCTCGGCGCGCCTAATACAGAAGTGCAATGGCTTTAGCCATTGTCAAACAACCAATACTGTTTCACTCTCGTTGCTAACCTATACCCTTTATTTACCTTTCATTACGGGTTCAGGCCATGAGGTTACTTCAACGCCAACCGCCACCGCTGCGCCTATTCCAACCGTGACTATCACGCCTACGCCTACCCTAACCGTAACAATAACCTTAACACCTAAGCCTCCCATGACCGTTACGCCAACCTCAACTGTAATGATAACTAACACTGCAACCGCGATGGCGACGCATCCCGCGACCATCACCCCAATAGCGACGCGCCCCGCTACCATAACCCCCACCGCGACCCTCATGCCCATCATAAACTGTAACCCTAGTAATGGTTCGGGGGGCTTCACGGGTGGGGTTTATACCACCACTGTAGCGGGGCTTAAGGCAATCGTCATTGTTGGGGCGGGTTATGACCCACAGCAGCCGACCTATTTGGGCTTTTTTCTGCATGGAGATGGCGGCAATTATTATCGTTTTACTGACCCACAAGATAAAGTAACCCAATTTATTCAGCAACATCACTGGATTTTAGTCTCGCCGCAATCCCCTAATGGTGGCGCGCGCTGGTGGACGGAGTATTGGGAGAGTGATTTTGTGCCACAAATGCGAGCAGTAATGGAAGAGATGTTTACGAAATACAATATATGTCGTAATGTTTTGTTTGGGGCGAGCGTGTCAGGTGGCTCGGAATTTGTTACCAATTACTTCTTTCCCCAAGCAGGCGCAGATTATCCCGCCCATTTTGTCTTAAATTGTGGCGGTGACGTTTGGCTATGGGAGGCACAACAGCAAATTTCCGCCCTATCTCAACAGCCCCAGGTTAAAACCCGCGCCAGTTTTGATTTTGTTTATGGCACGAATGATTATCTTTATAACACCATTCAAAAGGCCATTCGTATTTATAGTAACGCGGGCTTTACGGTTAATATTGATGAAACAGCAGGCATGGGGCATTGCGATAGTTGGCATAGTGATGGCTTCCCCTCCGCTGACGAAAAAATTAGCATCCATTGGGATAAAATCGCCCGTGAGTTAAAGATTTATTAGATTTTTGTGCTAGTGTCCTGTCAAGTGTGATTTGTTGAGTCATCAGGTGACTTCTAGTCACCTGATGACTCAACAAATCACACTTGACGAGACACTAGCTAGGAGTCCAAAGCGGTACGCTTTGACATCTGGCTCAAAGCGTACCGCTTTGGACTCCGCTTAATTCGTCACTAAAACTAAAGGCTTAGCCGTTTTATGCGTGTTCTCATGCTGTCCAAAGCCTGCATTGTCGGGGCTTACCAGAAAAAACTTGAAGAGATAGCTGCCATTCCTGGGGTTGAATTAACGGTAGTTGTACCCGAAATGTGGCTTGACCCGCATGGGGGCGCGTCACGTCTTGAAAGGGAGCATTTAGAGGGCTATGAACTGGTCGTGACAGACATGGCAATGAATGGTCATTTTCATCTGCATTATTATCCCAAATTAAAAGAAATTGTCCGCCGAGTGCGCCCCGATGTCTTTCATATTGATGAAGAACCCTATAATTTAGCCACCTTTCAGGCCATGCGCCTCGCCCGCCAAGCGGGGGCGCGCAGTGTCGTTTTCACCTGGCAAAATCTTTATCGCCGCTATCCACCGCCCTTTTATTTCATGGAGCGATATGTTTTGCAACGTACCGACGCGCTGTTAGTGGGTAATCGTGAAGCTCAAGATGTTTGGTGGCGCAAAGGTTATCGCGGCCAGATCCATTTAATTCCTCAATTTGGCGTTGACCCCGCCATTTATTACCGTCACTTACGCCCGACGCGGCGTGGCCGTTTGAGCGTGTTCAAACAGCGCGTTGCCATTAGCCGTCCTAGTCAACCAACGTTAGTGATTGGTTATGTCGGGCGATTGGTGGAGGAAAAAGGCATTGAATTGTTATTACAATCCGTTAGTCGTTTAGCGGGGCCATGGTCACTCCAAATTTTGGGTGATGGGCCAGATAAATTGCGGCTGGAAAAAGTGGCGCATTGGCTCGGCATTAGCGGACGCGTCTCTTTTAGCCCTAAAATGCCTTCTTCACATTTGCCCAATTATTTTAGCGGCTTAGATGTTTTAGTATTACCTTCCATTGCTCAACCTAACTGGAAAGAGCAATTTGGGCGGGTTCTCATTGAGGCCATGGCTTGTGATGTGGTGGTGGTCGGGGCAGAGTCGGGCGCGATACCCGAAGTGATTGGTGACGCGGGCTTGACCTTTCCTGAACGTAATATTGAGGCTCTGCAAGACCAACTCCAACGGCTGATTGATGATGTCCCTTTGCGGCAAGAACTCCGCCTGCGCGGGCGGCAGCGAGTGCTAGATAATTACACCCAAGCAGCAGTGGCGCGCAAAACGGTGGAGGTTTATCGGGAGGTGTTGGGAGTATCGCGAGTGGGGCAGGAAATTTAGTATCCTTAGACATCCGATTTCTTCAAGAAATCGGATGTCTAAAATTTTACAGCCGCCTCAATTTGACAACTTTTCTGACTCTGGTTATAATTCACTCTCGTAAATCAAAATGCCCTTGTAGCTCAGTGGTAGAGCAGCTGTTTTGTAAACAGCCGGTCGTTGGTTCGAGTCCGACCAGGGGCTTTAGCCTTAAATGATAAAACTTCACAAAAATTGCTCTTAGGATTATAGTTATATCCTAAAGTTGTCCCAAAACCGCTGCCTTGATTGCGGTTTTTTGGTTTGCTTAGGTAAGGCTATTGTGAGCATGACTACCCTAATTTTAATGTGGCTGATTTGCTACAATACAAACCGCATTAAATCTAATACTAGGTTGTTTTTTATAACCCTCTTCATTAACAATACTTTGTCTTTTTATCACTCCACTTCAACCTGATAATTATAGTACAGCATTAGTGGCTGTGTGGGAACTGAGAGAGGTTTTAAAAGGAGATTCGTTATGGATTTAGATATAATTGAAAAATGTCTTAATATTACTGCTGTTTCAATTGGAATCATTGGTTCATTGTATGGCTTTTGGAAGTGGTTAGAGCCGCGTATTTCGCAATCTAATGGGTCATCGCAATCTTACACTTCGCCGCCGCCGTCATCATCTTATACTGCGCCGCGATCATCGTCATCTACTAACAAGAAGGTTGAAAAGGGCGTGAAGATTGGCGAGTTGATTGGTATGATGATTGGCGGGGGGGCGCGATAATTGGCGTGATGATTGGCGCGTGGATTGGTGGGGAGAGTGGTTGGGTGTTTGGCTGTCTGATTGGCTGGGTGATTTGTGGGGCGATTGGCATGGAGATTGGCGCGTGGATTGGCAGAGTGTCAGCAAATAAAAACTAACAAGGAAGGCCGCCCCCGCAGTGGCCTTTTTTGTTACCATGCGCCGCATGGGGCTTAACGACTATTAAACGGACTAAAATAGCCTAAAATGGGCAGTGATGATATAATATCATTAACCCTTTCCGTTAATAATTTACTTGAGGCGCAGTTTGGATATTCTCTTCGACTCCAAAAAATTTCAAAAAGAATGTAAGCAGCAACGATTATTAATAAAACGATATGGTGAAGTGATGGCAAAACGCATCGGGCGCAGATTGGATGATTTGCGCGCTGCCGATAACTTAGAAACCATGCGCCATCTGCCTGGCCGTTGCCATGAATTGATAGGCAATCGGGCGGGTTCATTATCGCTAGATTTAGAGCATCCATATCGGCTCATTTTTATGCCTGAACATGACCCCATCCCGCGTAAAATTGATGGTGGTCTAAACTGGTCACAAGTAACAGCAGTGCGGATAATTAGGGTGGAGGATACACATGATAACTAAAAATGAATATGAACCCGATGTTGTTTCATGGCCAGGCGAAACCCTCGCCGAGGTTTTAGAGGAACGTCAGATGACCCAAGCCGAATTAGCCGAAAGAATGGGTCGCCCTAAGAAAACAATCAATGAAATTATTCAGGGTAAAACCAGTATTACCCCTGAAACGGCCTTACAATTAGAACATGTGTTGCATATCCCCGCTACTTTTTGGAATAATCGCCAACTCCAATATGACGAATATCGTGCTAAACAAGCCGAAAGAGACAGGCTAAAATCAGAAGATCATTGGTTGAAAAAATTCCCCATCAAAATGATGATGAAGTTAGGGTGGTTGAAGGAAGAAACGGACTCGGTTACTCAGCTACAAAACTTGCTTAACTTTTTTGCGGTCGGCTCAGTGGAACAATTCACCCACTGGCCTAAAACGCGATCTTTTCGCAAATCGGAAGCCTTTGAAAGTGACGACGCGGCCTTAGCGGTATGGGTGCGGCGCGGCGAAATAGAGGGCGCGACCATTGCTTGTCAACCTTACCATGCCTCTCGTTTTAAAGAAATATTACAACACGTTCGGCTTTTAACGATTTTGCCACCTGAAGAATTTCAACCTGAATTAGTTAAATTGTGCGCTACAGCAGGAGTAGCAGTGGTGTTTGTGCCTGAATTGCCCAAATGCGGTGTGAGTGGGGCAGCGGGTTGGCTGGCTGCTGACAAAGCCTTGATTCAGTTAAGTTTGCGTCATAAAACAAATGACCATTTATGGTTTACTTTTTTTCATGAGGCGGCTCACATTCTCTTACATCAAAAATCAATGCTTTTCATTGATATGGAATATTATGAGAAAAGCAGCCAAGAAGAGGAGGCCAATCAGGTAGCGCGGGATTTATTAATCTCCCCTAAAGAATGGCAGTTATTCTTAAGTTCAGGCACAACTTATATGAGCAAGGAACGGATTAAGCAGTTTGCCCAAACAATAGGCATTGCCCCAGGTATCGTTGTCGGTAGGTTACAACATGAAGGGCATTTACGTTATACACATTGTAATGAGTTGAAAGTAGCCTTTCAATGGCAAAACACTGAGGAATAAAAGCCAGTCAGCCAGTCAGTTTTTAGCTGATAGCTGACTGGCTAACACGCGAGAAGAAACCACCGTTTTATTGACCAACACCAATTTATTAAAACTGGACTCCATCCTTAGACACTTTATTCATTATTCATTCTCCTCATGACTCATTATCAACAAATTTACTCCCACCGCGCTGCCGACTATCATCGCCTCATTGCAGCGGAGGATAAACATGGGCATCTCTTGCCCGCGTTAGAAAAAGTCACCTCCTTGCGGGGCAAACGAATTTTAGATTTAGGCACAGGAACAGGGCGATTGCCGTTACTGCTGGCTCATCAAGCTGCGTCGATGATTTGTATGGACTTGTATGATAATATGTTACGTGAACATCAACGGCAACGCGCCCAAGTCGGTGGCGGCTGGTCACTATTGCAGGGCGACATGCAGATGTTACCATTACGAGATGCTTCGTTTGACATTGTAACAGCAGGTTGGGCGATTGGACATTCACGCACCTGGTATGCCGATAATTGGCGGGTGGTCATTGCCCAAATCTTACAGGAAATGCAGCGCGTGGCGACGACTGACGGAGTGTTAATCATCATGGAAACGCTGACGACGGGGAGTTTGAAACCCGCGCCGCCCACCCGCGAACTGGCTGAATATTACGCTTGGCTGGAGAGTGAGTGGGGGTTTCGGCGGCAAGTCATTCGCACGGATTATCATTTTGCGGATATTGCCGATGCGGTGGCGAAAACGGAGTTTTTCTTTGGCGAGCAGATGACCCAAGCGATTGAGCAAAATCAGTGGGTGCAACTACCTGAGTGGACAGGCGTGTGGAGTCGGGTGGGCGGGGGCTGATTTGAAATTTGTTATACGACGCGCGGCCACAAACTGGAGTCCAAATCTTTAGATTTGTTAGATTGGGCGGTCAAATCTAAAGATTTGGACTCCGTAAAAACCAAGGCAGAGACAAGGCAGGTCTTGTTTCTACGCACTATGATTTCCTAACAAAGTGCTTACGTTAAGTGAGACTATATCCATGATGAGCTTATCATGATTAACCACCAGGTTTGCTAAATAGAGCTAATCTAGTTATAACCATAAGCATGGAATTAACCCTTAATCATGTCCTTAATAGGAATGATGTATCTTATCAATAGGAATAACTATGGCTACAAATCTAAAATCTCAGACTTACTTTATCTTAACAGTTGCTTTGTTTGGTTTTATTATCTTAGTCGCCTCGGTCAGTTTCACCTCGGCTCAAACCACCATTCCCCATTCCAGAGATACAAACGCGCTTTACCGAAACCTTTGAGTCTGGCTCATGGGATACGCTATGGCGACCACGCCCCACCGACGCTCACCCTGGCTTGGAGGTGTTAGATGGTCATGGGGGTAAAATGTTGGTGACGACGGTGACGACGGCAGTCACTCGTTTACGTTTACCTAACGTTATCAATGCCCAAGAGGGGTATGTTTCTTTTTGGTTTAACCCCAATAATGTAGTTATTCCCGAACAGAATAGTAGTGGCGCGAGTCTCACCTATTTGCCCGATAAATCCATCGTCATTGCTGAGGTGGTTGGCCTAACGGTAGATAAACAAGAAAAATCATTGGTGGCCTTGCACCTGCGTAAAGCCGCTGACACAGGTTATAACGTTTTTTTGCGTTGGAATAATGTTACTGGCGCGGCGGAATATGACCAAATTGGGGCTAAATTTAATGAGGTGGAAATTATCAATGGTTGGCAGAAAATCACTCTCGGCTATCGCGTGGGTGAATGGGTGGGGTTATGGATTAATGATGTGTCGGTGCGCTCAATCACTCAACCTACCGTCGGCCATGCCGCCGAATCGGGTTCATTTGTACACATTGGCAAACCCTGGGCCAATACGGCTGCACAAACTGTGCCATCAGGGGTGATACAATATGATGACATTACGGTGGCGATTCCTCTGAATACGCCCACACCAACTCATACGCCCACCTTTA
>JFJP01040626.1_pt1 | contig 10932 bp, 8 predicted proteins | sample 431651 | NCBI WGS metagenome assembly JFJP01 (sample SAMN02602958, study PRJNA72255) | Microbial mat metagenome, whole genome shotgun sequencing project. | biome: fresh water; feature: sink hole; material: water; isolation source: purple microbial (photo- and chemosynthetic) mats found in...
TCCGCCAATAAGCACTTGAAGATCGGCGATACACTCATAGGACTGAAGAAGATAACTCCGTCCACTCTCGATGATGCCTTGAAAAAGCAGGTTACCCGCAAAGGATTTATTGGCCAAATTTTAATAGATAACGGAGATATTGATAAGGTCGATCTGCTTGAGGGCTTGGCTGAACAGTTTGATATGGAATATCTACCGGCTCTGCCGACGGATATAAACAGCAATTTTACCACGAAGCTTACAATCGGTTTCCTGAAAAAAAATAAGATGGTCCCCGTTGCCGCAGGTGACGATGCTTTTATCGCAGTCAATGATCCTTTTTCCTTTCAGGCGCTTGATGATATCCGGCATATCCTTGGTTGGCATGGAGTGCGAGCCGTTCTCTGTACGTCGCAGGTCATTTTAAATGCCATCAACTATGCCTACGATATGACACAGCACACTGCAGAAGAGGTGATGCAGGATATCAATGACGAGGAAGATCCCGAACGGTTGTTCTCGGCAATTGAGGAGGTCGGAGACTTGCTCGACGACAGGAGCGCCGCCCCCGTTGTCAAACTTGTCAACTTGATGTTTTCCCAGGCCGTGCGCAACAATGCCTCGGACATCCATATAGAGCCGTACCAGAACAGCCTCAAGATCCGACAACGGATCGACGGCATCCTCTATGACATGCTCAGTCCGCCCAAACATGCCCAATCGGCCCTGGTGTCGCGCATCAAGATCATGGCCAAACTGAAAATCGATGTCAAGATGCTGCCGCAGGACGGCCGTATCGAACTGAAGATCGGCAACAAGGAAATCGATGTGCGCGTCTCGACTCTGCCTACCTCCGCCGGAGAACGGGTGGTCATGCGTCTGCTAGATAAATCTTCGGTGCTCATCTCCCTCACCGATCTCGGCATGCCGGATGATCGTCTCAAGCCGTTTAATGAAGAAATCCATGCGGCGCATGGCATTGTCCTGGTCACCGGTCCCACTGGTTCCGGCAAGACAACAACACTCTATGCGGCGCTCACGACAATTCATAAAACTGACATTAACATCATCACCATTGAAGATCCGGTGGAATACAAAATCAGCGGAATCGGTCAGGTTCAGGTCAATCCGCTGATCGACCTGACCTTTGCCTCAGGGCTGCGGTCGATTGTCCGCCAGGATCCCGATGTTATTCTGATCGGCGAGATCCGCGATCTTGAAACCGCTGAGATTGCCATCCAGTCGGCCCTTACCGGTCATCTTGTTTTCTCAACCCTGCATACCAACGACTCAGCCAGCGCCATTACCCGCCTGACAGATATGGGTATCGAGCCGTTTCTGCTGTCATCCTCGATCAATGCCATTCTTGCCCAACGGCTTGTGCGCATGATCTGTGTGCACTGCAAGGAAGAATACACCCCTGCGCCGGAAGAGATGCGGAAACTTGGTTTGCAGCCGGATCGTATCCAAGGGAAAAAGGTCTTTCGGGGGCGTGGTTGCAGCAAATGCCACCATACCGGCTACAGGGGCAGGTGCGGCATCTTTGAACTGCTGCTGATGAGTCCGTCGATGAAGAGTCTTGTCCTGAAAACAGCCGACGCAAATGCGATCAAGCAACTGGCTATTGCCGAGGGTATGGTCACCCTGCGCCAGGATGGCGCGATGAAAGTCCTGCAGGGAATCACCACTATCGAAGAGGTCTATCGGGTGTCACATGAGTGAAACAACAATCCTGTGTTGCAGCTCCTTCTGAAGAGCGGAAGAATACCGCGTCTGCTTTTTCCTGTCTTTTTTTCTCTTTTTTCCCCGTGGTGCTCAGAAAAAATACCGCAGTTCAAGCTGGTTAAGGTTCAGGCTGGGGTTGTTGATGTAGATGTGGCCGTTGGACTGGTGCGCGTAGCGATAGGAGAGTGAAACACTGTGGGTTATCTGCAGGCCGGCACCGGCATGAAACAGGAAGAAGATCGGGCCGCCGAAGTCATAGTCGCCGAGGACCGGATCTTCCAGGGCACCGGCCCCGACCCCGGAGAAAAAGGAGAATCTGTGCCGCGGGGAAAAAAGGTGCAGGTCGGTCGAGAGCGATGCGCTCAAGCCGTCTTCCTCGTCGTTTTGGAGGACGTTCAGGGCCAGTTCAGCTGATGACTGCAGATTCCAGCCACACGCAAAGTTCTTCTTCCATGGCAGTTGCTTAGACACGAACACATCTGCCTGGTCGATGTCTTCGCTTCGCAGGGGTGTGCCGACACGCAGGCCGGCATTGTACGTTGAAATTATATCCTCTGCCATGGCGGCTGCAGGAATGAGGCCAAGGATGAGGCAGGAGGCGACGACAGCATATTGTCCCGGAGTGTTCATAGGGTTCTAGGGTTCCTGTCCTTTTCCTCTCTAACTCAAGCAGTGCATTCTTCCATGAGCCTGTTGAAAAAAAGACGGTAGTGGTTTGGTAGGGTACGTTTTGGGGCAGTGATGATATAGAACGAGCGCTTCATCGTCAGCCCCTTGATTTTTATTTCCCTGACCATGCCAGCCTGCAGTTCCTCCTGCATGGCATAACGTGAGAGAATCGACACACCGAGATCAGCCTTTACCGATTCCTTGATGGCGGTACTCGAACCAAGGGTAGCGCAGATATTCAGATGGTCGATGTCCAACTCTTTTCTGGCGAGAAAGGACTCGATATTCTTTCTCGTGCCTGACCCCTCCTCCCGCATCAGAAACGGCAGCCCTGCCAGATCTTCCGGCTCGATTGTATCGGGCAGATCACGGCCTTCGGCGGCGACCAGAATCAGTTCGTCCTCGAGGAAGGGCTGGTAAACTAGCTTTTTTGACGGCAATTTGGCTCCGACGATGCCAATCAGCAGTTCGTTGTTGATGATGCTGTTGATAATTTTGCCGGAATCGCCGATGCGAATCTCAAAGGAAACAGCCGGATAACGGGATTTGAACGAGGCCGCCAGGGCTGGAATGATATAATCGCCGGGGATGGTGCTGGCCCCGATGATCAACTCTCCTGCAACGCCCTTGTTGGTTGTAGCCAATTCATCCTCAAGTTTGCGCAGGTCGTCGAGGATGGCCAGGGCCCTTGGGTAGAGAATCTCTGCCTCCCGGGTCGGCATAATGGAGCGGCCAAGACGATCAAAGAGCTTGCAGTCCAGCCGAGTCTCAAGATTGTGGATATGCTCGCTTACTGTAGGCTGACTGGTGTGTAGCAGCTCAGAGGCTTTGGTGAAGCTGCGGTTCTTATAGACGGCGACGAATATTTTCAGGTGTCGTGTTTCGATGGTCGTAGCCCTCCTTTGAGATAAAAATGCCGGGACTGATTACTCGATGTTGCCAGAAACTATAGTAGTAAGTCTGTATCTTTGCCAGTGATTTCTTTTCCATCGATCGGCTTAGAGGCCAGCGGAGCAATCATTCCAGCAGCATGGCGGTGCTCAGGTAGCGCTCGCCGGTATCCGGCAGAATGACGACGATGGTTTTGCCGGCATTTTCCGGCCGGCGGGCAACTTCTCTCGCTGCCCAGGCTGCCGCGCCGCTTGAGATGCCGCAGAGGATACCCTCGCTTTGCGCGAGTTCCCTGGCCGTGGCGAAGGCGTCGTCATTGGACACGGTCAGCACCTCGTCGATGATCTGCCGGTTGAGAACAACCGGCACGAACCCGGCGCCGATGCCCTGGATCTTGTGGGGTCCGGGGCTGCCGCCAGAGAGCACGGGTGAATCCTGCGGCTCGACAGCGATGCTCCGCATGGCGGGCTTGCGTGCCTTGAGAACCTCTGAGACGCCGGTGATGGTGCCACCGGTGCCGACGCCGGCCACGAAGATGTCGATCCGACCCTCGGTATCCCGCCAGATTTCCTCAGCCGTAGTGCGGCGGTGGGCCTCGGGGTTGGCCGGATTGCTGAACTGATCCGGCATGAAGGCCCCCGGAGTTTCGCGGACCAGCCGTTCGGCCTCGGCGATGGCTCCCTTCATGCCGAGGGCGGCTGGGGTCAGCACCAGTTCGGCCCCGAGGTGTTTGAGCAGCTTGCGGCGCTCGACACTCATGCTCTCGGGCATGGTGAGGACCAGGTGGATTCGTCGACTGGCACAGACAAAGGCCAAGCCCAGGCCGGTATTACCACTGGTCGGTTCGATGACGGTGGTTGCCGGGGTGATCGAGCCGTCCCGCAGGCCGGCCTCGATCATCGACACGGCAATGCGGCATTTGACGCTGCCCATCGGGTTGCGCGACTCCTGTTTTGCCAGCAGGGTGGCCGGGCAGCCAGCTGAAAAATTTTCCAGGGACAGGAGCGGAGTGTTGCCGGTTGATTCGGCGATTTTTTGTATCATATCGTTCCTCTATATGGGATGCACAGCAACGATGCCGCGGTCAGTTCCTAACGTGAATTGGAGTAGATCAGCTCAGGCCGTTTGAGCAGAACACGGGTGCCGGCATCGACACTCTCGGTGAGCCAGATATTGCCGCCGATCACCGATCCTGCGCCGATCACCGTGTCACCGCCGAGGATGGTGGTGTTGGCGTAGATGATCACGTTATCTTCGATGGTCGGATGCCTTTTTTTATGGCGCATCCGAACTCCCGCATCGCGTGGCAGGGAGAGGGCGCCCAGGGTCACGCCTTGGTAAAGACGGACATCGTTGCCGATAATCGTGGTCTCGCCGATGACCACGCCTGTTCCGTGGTCGATGAAGAAACCCTGGCCGATGGTGGCCCCCGGATGGATGTCGATGCCTGTCAGGCTGTGGGCGTATTCGGTCATGATCCGCGGGATGATCGGCACTTTAAGGCGGAACAGTTCATGAGCCAGGCGGAAGATCGAGATGGCCAGCAGGCCGGGGTAGCTGAAAATAATTTCGTCGGGGCTGTCTGTCGCCGGATCGCCGGCCAGTGCGGCCCGGATGTCGGTGGCCAGGATCGCCGTAACTTCAGGAAGCGATTCGATAAAGGCCAGGGTCATCTCCTGGCTGCGCTCCTCACAGTTGGTGCAGGGCAGGTTGTTGCGCCGGCAGTCATGGCGGATGGCCATGGTAATCTGCTCGTTGACTTTCTCGTAGAGATCAGTGGTCTCTTTGCCTATATAGTATTCGAGATTGGCGGCGTGCAGACGGGTCTTGGTGAAATAGCCGGGGAAAAGGATGCGCCTGGCCTGCTGGACAATGTCGATGACTTTCTCATGGGAAGGAATGGACACCGGGCTGATATGCTCGAAGCAGTCCTTGGTGTTCCAGGAGTTGAGCAGGCGTTTGACCACCGCCGGCACCTTGTCATGCCGGCTGCTGTTGCTGATCTGGATGTGCTCGCAGATGGCGGAGAGAGAGGTGATTGACGGTTCGGAGTGAAGTTTGCGTGACATGGTCTTGCCTTGGTTGAGGTGCTTGAAATGCCGGAGGGGCTGATTAAATTCTCTCCGGACCCTTCTTTTCAATAATAAAAATGCCGTATGTGGCCCGGCAGTTGGAAAAATATCTGACTATCGTGCCACTGCTATTGGTCGTATTGGTATTGATAGCGATTTCCTTTACTATCCGGTAGCCGACCTCACGGGCGAACTGGCGGAAATCAGCCAGGGTGATGACCCGGATATTTGGCGTATCGTACCAGGAATAGGGCAGTTGGTCGTTTTTCGGGGCCATGCCCCGCAGCAGCAGTTGCAGCCGGATGGAAGAGTGGCTGAAATTGGGAAAACTGACGATCACCTTCCTGCCGATACGGGCAAGCGACGAGAGGAGCCGAGCCGGTTCGAAAACCTGCTGCAGGGTCTGACTGAGGATCACATAGTCAAAACTATGGTCGGGATAATCCTCCACCTCGGTGTTCAGATCACCCTGCAGGACACTGAGGCCGCGGGCAATGCAGTGGGCCGCCTTGTCCTTGTCCTGTTCAATGCCGGTGCCGGTCACAGCCTTGTTGGTCGCCAGCCAGGCCAGCAGATCACCGCTGCCGCAGCCGAGATCAAGTACCCGGCTGCCTGGCTCGATACCCGCGGCGATGACCTGCAGGTCAAAACGCAGATTTTCAGTTCCGGGAGATGCCATTGAGAAATCCCCGCAGAAGTTTTTCGAGCCGTACATCCGGAATGAGAAAGGCGTCGTGGCCGCAGTCGGCCTCTATCTCGCAAAAACTCACGTCGCAGCCCTGCCGTTTTAGATGTTTCACCAGTTCCTTGGCCTGATAAGTCGGATAAAGCCAGTCTGAACTATATGATATGACAAGGTACTTTGTTTCTGTCCCGTGTTCCGTCGGGCGAGTTCCGGCTGGATTCCGCTCGATCAGGTCAAAGTAGTCGGCGGCCCGGGTAATATAGAGCAGCGAGTTGGCGTCGAAACGGCGGACGAATTTACTGCCCTGATGCCGGAGATAGCTCTCGACCTGAAAATCAGCGCCGAAGCCGAAGGAAAAATCGCGCTTGTCCTGCAGCCGACGGCCGAATTTGCGGCGCATGGCCTCATCGGAAAGGTATGTCACATGACCGACCATGCGGGCTACTGCGAGGCCAAGATCAGGCCCAGGGCCATTGTAGTAATCACCGCCGTTCCAGTTCGGGTCCGCCATGATGGCCTGCCGGGCGATCTCGTTAAAGGCGATGGCCAGGGCGGAATGGCGCATGGTGGTGGCCACCGGGACTGCGGCCCGGACCATCTGCGGGTAACGGACGCACCATTCAAGGACCTGCATGCCGCCAACCGAGCCGCCGATCACAGCGACCAGTTTTTCTATACCCAAGTGATCGATCAGCCTTTTCTGGGTCTCGACCATATCGCCGATCGTCACCATCGGGAAGTCGAGGCCGTAGGGCTGGCCGGTTGCCGGATTGAGCGACGATGGGCCGGTAGAGCCCATGCAGCTGCCGAGGATGTTGGCGCAGATGACAAAGTAACGATCTGTGTCGATGCCCTTGCCCGGCCCAACCATGAACTCCCACCAGCCCGGTTTGTCATCCTCGTTGTCGCTGGTGTATCTTCCGGCAAGGTGGGAGTCTCCGGAGAATGCATGGGCTACGAGAACTGCGTTGTCTTTCTTGGCGGAAAGGCTGCCGAAGGTCTCGTAGGCGATGGTGATCGGTCCGAGCCTGGCACCGCTCTCGAGCAGCAGCTCGTCGGGCGGTTCGGCGAAGGTGTGATACTTTTTCTCGACACTGCCCACAGAGGGTTTTTCTTGTCTGTCGATCACTGCATTCATCGCGAGAAGCCTGTATCCTAAATTCCTAAACCAGCCTTGTTCAGGGCCTGGCCAAGATCATCGAGGATGTCATCGATGTGCTCGATGCCGATTGACAGACGGATCATCGATTCGCTGATACCGCCGGCTCGCAGCTGCTCGGGAGAGAGCTGGGAGTGGGTGGTGGAGGCCGGGTGAATAGCCAGCGATTTGGCATCTCCGACATTGGCCAGATGTGAGAAAAGATTCAGACCTTCGATGAATCGTCTGCCAGCTGCCATGCCGCCTTTGATGCCGAAGGCCACCATGCCGCCAAAACCGTTCTGCAGATACTTTACCGCGGTTTCATGGCTGGGCGAGCCTGCTAGGCCTGGATAGTTGACCCATTCAACCTCGGGGTGTGCCTGCAGATACTCGGCCACGGTCTTGCCGTTCGCGCTGTGGCGTTCCATTCGCAGGGAAAGGGTTTCGATGCCCTGAAGAAAGAGCCAGCTGTTGTCCGGCGAGATGCAGGCTCCGAGGTTGCGCAGCGGCACAAGCCGCATGCGCAGGGCAAAGGCCATGGGGTTCATCGGCCCGAGGTCATGGGCGTAGCGCAGGCCGTGGTAGGAGTGGTCCGGCTCGTTGTACAGGGTGAATTTCGGATCGGTCCAGTCAAAGGTTCCGGCGTCGACGACGATGCCGCCGAGACCGGTGCCGTGCCCGCCCATCCATTTGGTCAGTGAGTGGATGACTATATCTGCCCCGTGTTCGATCGGCCGCAGCAGGCAGGGCGGGGTGAAGGTCGAATCGACGATGAACGGCAACCTGTGCCGGTGGGCGATGTCGGCGACTGCCCTGATGTCGGTCATGGTCAGGGCCGGATTGCCGAGGGTTTCACAATACAAAACCCGGGTCCGTTCGTTGATTGCCCGGGCAAAATTTTCTGGCTTTGAGGGATCAACCAGGTGCACTGTGATTCCGAGTTGCGGCAGGATCGAATCGAACTGGGAATAGGTGCCGCCATACAGGTTGTTGGCGGCCACAACCTCATCACCCTGCCGGCAGATATTGATGATCGAGTAGAAGATGGCCGAAGTGCCCGAGGCCAGGGCCAGAGCGGCCGCGCCGCCTTCGAGTCGCGCCACCCGCTCTTCGAGGACGGCCTGGGTAGGGTTGCCGATACGGGTGTAGATATTGCCGAGTTCTTTCAGGGCAAAAAGATTGGCGGCATGTTCGGTGCTCTTGAATAGATACGCGCTGGTCCGGTAGATCGGCACAGCCCGCGACAGGCTGTCCTCGTCAACAGTGTGACCGGCGTGCAGGGCGAGAGTTTCAAATTTCATAGTGTCTCCTTCAAGGTAGAGCCGAGGTGATTTCACCTCCAGGCCGGCATCCGTCCTTTGCTGGTTTTGTTAAAAGAGGTCTTTGGTTATTTTTTGTCCTGTTGTTTCGCCAGTTCTTTTTTTATTTCTGCAATAAATTCTTTGACGGCTGTGCCATCGGTCATCTTCGCCTCGGGATTGAGGCCCAGCAGCTCCTCCCAGCTGGCGATGGCCCCGGGCGGGTCATTCAGGTCAAAAAGCAGGACGATGCCTTTGTTCAGGCGCGAGGGTTCATGTTTTGGATCATGCTCCCGAGCCTTGTCAAAGGATTCTATAGCCTTGTCGTGCTGGCCTGTATTACGGTACATAACTCCAAGATCTGTCAGCAGATTGGCGTCTCCCGGATGGAGTGCCAGTGAACGGTTGTAGGCGGCGATTGCTTTCTCGGCTTGGTCAGTATCAAAATAGAGATGGCCGAGTTTTATCCACGACTGGTAGTCATCCGGATGGTCGAGGGTCTCTTTCTCGAGGAGGGCAATGGCCTCGGCCTGTTCCTTGGGTATCTGTTGTTCAGTTTGATTGCCGGCAGACTGCATGGGCGTTGTCGGTCCCATTTTATACACGGCAAAGGCGACACCGGTGAGGAAACCGCAGATAAAGATGACGGTGAGAAGGATCGGGGATTGGCCCTTTTTTGCTGGCGCGGCGGAGGTCATAGACGGTTCGCTTCCTGGAGATTGATTGTTTCGGCGACGCAGCGGCCGCATTGTCTGGTCCGGTGTTCTGCAAAAGATTTTCAGGGAGCTTTTCTGTATACTCCGCTGTGGTATCTTCCTCAAGAAAAAGAGGTGGTATGGTGCAAAAACTGGACGCAGGCCTAGAATAATGGCAGACTACTATAAGTGGTGGATATATCCATATCTCCCTGCTCTCGTTAATAGAGATAAGCAGGCAGCGACATCTGTCAATGCTTGAAGAATCAGGCAGTCAGGGGGGAGATAGACGGAGATTTTGACATCAGGCCCGGCTGGACGGGGGGACCTGGGAGTTGTTGTGTTGCAGTAGATTTCGTTGCGGATTCCTGCGCCGATCTCGGCATTACACGGTCCGAGTTCGCTGTAACGACGGCTGAATCATAGAGTGGAGGGGGGATATGAAGACACTGCAGAGAGTCGAATCGCTGGCAGAAGAAGACAAAGAAGAAAAACCCTGTGGTGGGGCATTTTTCCAAACCAATGCCGAGGCCATCAAAGATAATATTATCCACCACCTGATGAGTTTTCAGGGGCGCGATCCGGAAAGATCCGGGCCTACGGATATATACAAGGCCCTGGCCTATACCATGCGCGATATCATGGTGGAAAAGTGGATTTCCACCCAGAAGACCTTCTATGCCAAGAAAAAAAAGAGGGTCTACTACCTCTCGCTTGAGTTCCTTATCGGCCGCTCACTCGGCAACAGCCTGATCAATCTCGGTATCATGGAAGATGCCAAGAAGGCAGTTGAGGCCCTCGGCTATGATATGTCGGAGATTCGCGATCAGGAGGAGGATGCGGGACTTGGCAATGGCGGTCTGGGCCGCCTTGCCGCCTGTTTCATGGACTCGATCGCCACCTTGAAGATTCCGGCTTATGGTTACGGTATCCGTTACGAGTATGGCCTTTTTTACCAGCAACTGATCGATGGCTATCAGGTCGAGACGCCGGACAACTGGCTACGCTACGGCACACCCTGGGAGTTCGAGCGGCGAGTGCCGGTCTTCCCGGTCCGCTTCTACGGCCATGTAACCGGCTATATCGATGACCAAGGCAGGTATCGGGCCAAGTGGGTCGACACCTCGGATGTCATGGCCATGCCCTGTGACATCATGGTTCCCGGCTACCGCAACGACCATGTCATCAATATGCGGTTGTGGACGGCCCGGGCCTCGCGCGAACTCGATCTCGGTTACTTTAGTCAGGGCGACTATATCGGCGCGGTGGAATCCAAGGTCAGCTCCGAGACCATCTCCAAGGTTCTCTATCCCCCTGATCACAACCTGGCCGGGCAGGAACTGCGGCTCAAACAGCAGTATTTCTTCGTTGCCGCCACGCTTCAGGACATCATGCGGCGGTATCGAAAAAACAGGAACAATTTCGAAGGATTCAGCGACACAGTGGCGGTGCAGCTCAATGATACCCATCCGGCTATCGCTATCCCCGAGTTGATGCGACTGCTTCTTGACATGGAGGGATTGTCCTGGGAGCGGGCCTGGGACATCTGCGTAAAGACCTTTGCCTACACTAACCATACTCTAATGTCCGAGGCCCTGGAAAGATGGACTGTCGACTTGCTGGGCCGGGTCCTGCCCCGTCATCTCGAGATCATCTTTGAGATAAACAGGCGCTTTCTCGAATCGGTCAGTCAACAATACCCGGGGGATATCAATCGCCTGCGCAACATGTCGATCGTCGAGGAAGGTCCGCCGAAGATGATCCGCATGGCCCATCT
>JFJP01030525.1_pt1 | contig 10931 bp, 11 predicted proteins | sample 431651 | NCBI WGS metagenome assembly JFJP01 (sample SAMN02602958, study PRJNA72255) | Microbial mat metagenome, whole genome shotgun sequencing project. | biome: fresh water; feature: sink hole; material: water; isolation source: purple microbial (photo- and chemosynthetic) mats found in...
GTCGATGAAGTCGAGGATGATGATCGCGCCCAGATTGCGCAATCGCAGTTGCCGGGCAATGGCGGCGGCGGCTTCCAGATTGGTCTTGAAGATGGTCTCTTCGAGATTGCGATGGCCGACATACGCGCCGGTATTCACGTCAATGGTGGTCATCGCTTCGGTCTGATCGACCACCAGATAGCCGCCGGATTTGAGCGGCACCTTTTTGCCCAGCGCCCGCTGAATCTCGTCCTCAATCCCGTACAGCTCGAAGATCGGCCGCTCGCCGGGGTAGTGTTCCAGTCGCGGGGCCATATCGGGCACGAACTGATCAGCGAACTGCAACATTCGCTGGCAGGTTTCGCGGGAATCGATGCGGACTTTTTCGACGCTGTCGCCAACGAAATCGCGCAACACCCGCAGCACCAGCGGCAGATCTTCATACAACACGCCAATGCCCGAAGTTTGGCTGATTCGCTCGCGGATCGAAGTCCACAACCGTTGCAGAAATTGCATATCGGTGCGCAAAGCCTCCGGATCGGCGCCCTCGGCGGCGGTGCGAACGATGTAGCCGCCACCGCCCAATTCCGCCCGGAAGGCGTTGACCGTCTCTTTCAGGCGTTGCCGTTCGCGTTCGCCATCAATTTTGACCGACACCCCGGCCATGTCGGCATCGGCCAGAAACACCAGAAAACGGGAGGGCAGGGTGATATGGGTGGTCAGCCGCGCCCCTTTGGTGCCAATCGGGTCCTTGATCACCTGCACCACCAGTTCCTGACCTTCGCGCACCAGGTCGGTGATTACTGGTTCAGGGCGCTCACTGTTGGTTTCGTCCGCGTCCGGCGGAATTTCGGGGCGGATATCGGAAACGTGCAGAAAGGCGGCCCGCTCCAGCCCGATGTCGACGAAAGCCGCTTCCATGCCGGGCAACACCCGACAGGCCCGCCCTTGGTAAATGTTACCGACCAGACCGCGTTTACCGGCCCGTTCGATCAGAATTTCCTGGAGGACGCCGTTCTCGACTACGGCGACCCGGGTTTCGCGGGGGGTGACGTTAATCAGAATGTCGTCGCCAGTGCCGCCTTCAGTGCGGGTAGCCATACGGTTCAGTTCCAGTCAGAAAAGGTGAAGGCCGAACTCCCGCAGCAGTTCGGCGGTTTCAAACAAGGGCAGGCCCATGACGCCGGAGTAGCTGCCGCGCAATTCGGTGATAAAGGTTGCCGCCTGGCCTTGAATGCCATAACCGCCGGCTTTGTCGCCCGGTTCGCCGGTTTGCCAGTAAGCGGCGCATTCGTCCGGCGACAGGTTACGAAAGCGGACCTTGCTTTGCTGCACTTTGACCGCGATTCGCGCCGAGGTTGCCAAGGCGACTGCGCTCAACACCTGATGTTCCCGCCCGGACAGCCGCCGCAGCATCGCCAGTCCTTCATCGCGGTCGCTGGGTTTGCCGAGAATTGCGCCGTCCAGAATCACGGCGGTGTCGGCGCCCAGCACCGGATGACGCTGGCGTTGACGCGGATTCAGACTTTGCAGACCGGTCTGCGCCTTGAGCAGCGCCAGCCGGGCGACGTAGTCATGGGGACTTTCGTCGGTCAGAGGGGTTTCATCAACGGTGACCAGCAACCGGCGATAGGAAACGCCGATTTGGCGCAGCAATTCGCGGCGACGGGGCGAGGCAGAGGCCAGATAAACGAAGGCGGGCATCGGTCAGGCACGGTGATAGGGATGGTGGTGCAACAGACTCCAGGCCCGATAAAGCTGTTCGGCGACGATGACCCGCACCAGGGGATGCGGCAAGGTCAAGCGCGACAAGGACCAGAGTTGGGCGGCGCGGGTGCGGCAGATCGGGTCCAGCCCATCCGGACCGCCAATCAGCAGGCTGACATCGCCGCCTTCGCGCAACCAGATGGATAACTGATCGGCCAGTTCTGCGGTATTCCACTGCTGGCCGCGTTCATCCAGGGCAATCAGGCGGGAGTGGGGTGGAACCGCCGCCAGCAGGCGTTCGCCTTCAGCGCGGATGAGGCGGGCTAAATCGGGATTGCCGCCGCGTTGACCCGCGGGAATCTCGATCAGGTTCAGCGCACATTCCCGCGTGAGCCGCCCGGCATAGTCGGCATAACCGGCTTTGATCCAGTCCGGCATTCGGGTTCCGACCGCCAGCAGGTGGATTTTCACCCCGTCGCGAGGCGTACTGCCGGATTGGCATCCACCGTCCACAGCTTTTCGAGGTTATAGAAATCGCGGGTCTGGGGCAGCATGACGTGAACCACAATGTCCACCAGATCGACCAGCACCCACTCGGCTTCCTGTTGCCCTTCAACGCCGAGTGGGCGAATCCCGGCGCTGACGCATTTTTCAACGACTTTGTCGGCCAAGGCTTTGACCTGGCGGGTCGAACTGCCGCTGGCGATAATCATCAGATCGGTAAAGCTGGCGATGCGGCGCACATCCAGCACTTTGATATCCTGGGCTTTGACTTCTTCCAGGGCGTTGACAACGAGGGTTTGCAAGGTTTCAAGCTGCATGGAGTTCCAGTAAAGGCTAAAGGTTAAAGGCTAAAGGCTAATAGACCGATTGTTCTGCCGGTAGAGCGTCTGGGCATAGATGGAGGCCAGGACCGCTTCCGGCAGTAAATAGCGGGGCGATTGACCTCTGGCTAACAAGGCGCGAATTTGGGTGGCGGAAATGTTGAGCTGCGTCACGGGCTGAAACAGGATGCCGCCTGCCGGTTTTTGTCGCAAGGCAAACCGGTCATAAACCAGCCGGGGCGCGGTGAAGGCTTCCAGTACCGGAATCAGCGGTTTCAGCAGACCGGGCCGCTGCATGACCACAATATGCGCCAGTTTCGGCAATTCCTGCCAGCGATGCCAGGTGTGCAGTTCCCGGAAGGCGTCGGCGCCGACGATCAGGCACAGCGGCGTTTGATCGCCAAAATCTTCGCGCAGCGACGCCAGAGTATCGACCATGTAGGACAATCCGTCCCGACGCAGTTCCCGGTCATCAGTGATAAAGCCGGGTTGACCTGCCGTCGCCAGTTGCACCAGCGCCAGCCGTTGTTCGGCAGTGATCAGCGGGGTTCCGCGGTGAGCCGGGATTCGGCAGGGGATAAACCGGATCTCGGCCAGTTCCAGTTCTTCGAGTAAGTCCAGCGCCGGGCGTAAATGGCCGTAATGGATCGGATCGAAGGTACCGCCAAGAATACCGATGGGATGGGGGGTCATATCATCCAATTCAATGTTTTTGATCGGCTTTCCGTTCAGAAACAACTTCACTGCGCAGTTCCCAACGCCAGGCATCGGCGATGATAGTCGCCAGATCAGCACGGTGTGGGGTCCAGCCGAGTTCGGTTTGCGCCCGCTGTGAGTCGGCAACCAGCCGCGCCGGATCGCCCGCTCGCCGCTCGCCATATTCCACCGGAATGTCCCGCCCGGTCACAGTTCGCGCGGTATCGATCACTTCCCGCACCGAGAAGCCGTTGCCATTGCCCAGGTTGTACGCCGCGCTGGCCCCGCCATTCCACAGGTGTTGCAAGGCCAGCAGGTGCGCCTCGCCCAGGTCATTGACATGGATGTAGTCACGGATGCAGGTACCATCGGGCGTGGCGTAATCCTGGCCGAAAACGGTGATATGGGGGCGACGGCCCGCAGCGGCTTGCAGCACCAGCGGAATCAGATGGGTTTCCGGGTCGTGGCGCTCACCCAGCTTGCCCTCGGGATCTGCGCCGGCGGCGTTGAAATAGCGCAGACACACCGATTTCAAGCCGTAAGCCGTGTCGTAATCCTCCAGCATCTGCTCGACCATCCATTTGCTGCGCCCGTAGGGATTGATCGGCTGTTTAGGATGGGTTTCGTCAATCGGAATACGGATCGGCTCGCCGAAAATCGCCGCGGTCGAGGAGAAAATGAAGTGGCCCACTCGATGCGCGATCATCGCGTCCAGCAGGTTCTGGGTCTTGAATACGTTGTTGCGGTAATACTTGGCCGGCTCACGCACCGATTCGCCAACCTGGATGTAGGAGGCGAAGTGCATGACGCCGTCAAAACGGGTTTCCTCGAACAGTTGGTCAAGAATCTCCCGCTCGTACAAATCGCCCAGCACAAACCGCGCACCCTGCACCGCGTCGCGATGACCGTTGGAGAGATTATCCAGCACGGTAACTTCAAAGCCGCGCTGATTCAGCAGCTTGACCATGTGTGAGCCGATATAACCGGCTCCGCCGACGACCAGTATGCGCATGAGCAACTATCCTGATGATGGGTGAAATGTCTAAAGTCCGGCTGACTCAATTACGCCAGACCGAGCAGTCGCCGGGCCTGATCCGGGTCGATGCCGGACGCGATCAAACGCTCTAGCGCTTGCTGCAAACCCTCTTCCCGGCCTTGTTGCCGTTCCCTCTCCGCCCGTTGTTCCAGCTCCACGAAAGTCTCGAAGCGCCGTCCATCCGGGCGATACAGGACCAGATCGTTGCCCTCCAGGCCAAACCGAATCCCCAGCAGCGGACTGATCCAGTCTTCCATCGGGAGGATCCGCCGGAACACGCCAGCCGGGCGGTGCCAGCCCTTGAGGACGCCGCGATCCGGGTCGTATTCGTAATACTCCTGTACGCCATACTGTTCGTAGAATTTGCGCTTGCCGTTCATCTCCCAGCGGCGGTTCCGCGGCGACAGCACCTCAAACACGACCTGCGGGGCAATACCCGCTTCCCGATGCTGAATGTAGGACCCGCGATAGCCCGGCGGACGGCCAAAAACCACCATCGCATCGGGTGCGGCACAGATGGCGGGATCGCCCTCCACCGGATACCAGAGCAGATCGCCGGCCACGAACACATCGGGGCGATCGGCGAACATCGCCGCCAGACCGCCCTCAATCATGACGATGTAGTCAAATTGTCGGGTATTGTCGGCCATCGGTTTACCATCGCTGTCGGGATAGATCACTTCCGGGGGGAGCGTTGGAAGTGGGCGAATCAGGGTTGGCGGTGTCGCCAAAGCAGTTGCGGTCATCTTGGCCTCCGTTGGGCGTAGCGCATCAGGTCATTGTAAGTCATACCGTTTACCGGTAGGTTTTGTCTTTATTCGTCATACCCGCGAAAGTGGGTATCCAGTGGTTCAGCGGTTACCTGGATTCCCGCCTTCGCGGGAATGACGACAACCTATTAAGAATTGGTATCACTCCATCCCCCGGCGGTTCAGGCCACTGCCAGATAATCTTCAATCTGCACAGCATCGATCTGTTCGGGTCGCAGGAACGCTTCGGCATAGCGCTGATAAACGCCGGCCCGCAGAAACAGCTCGAACAGGTCCGGGTCGATATGCCCGTCGTTGCGCATGAAGGCCATGATCCGCAACGCTTCGGTCAGGGTTTTCCCCGATTTGTATGGCCGATCAACCGCGGTTAGCGCTTCGAAAATGTCGGCAATCGCCATCATCCGCGCCAGTACGCTCATCTGGTCGCGATGCAGGCGTTTTGGATAGCCGCCGCCATCCATTTTCTCGTGGTGCCCACCGGCAATCTCCGGCACTCGCCGCAAGGGTTTGGGGAAGGGCAGCCGCGACAGCATGATGATGGTCTGGACGATGTGTTCGTTGATTTTGTAACGCTCCTCCCCGGTCAGCGTGCCGCGCCCAATGCACAGATTGTGCAACTCGCCACGGTCATACAGCAGTTCCGGCACGTCCAGCCGGAAGCCCCAGGGATTGTCCGGCGCGATCCGATCCTGCGGTCCGCGTTCAAAGCGATGCTCCGGCTTGTCGGCCAGCAGCGGTTCCATCACCGGCAACGGCGGAGCGGGAGAGCGTTCCTTGCGGGTTCGCTCTTCGTGCGACAGGCCGATCCGGTCATCGAGGGTACGCAGCCAGTTGCGTTCGGCAATCTGCTGGACCCGGGCGATTTGCGCGGCATCCATGAATTCACCGCCCTGATTGCAACGAGCGATGAACGCGAATTCGTCGTCCAGCGTTAGCCATTGCGCTTCCAGATCAATCCGAAGATTGTCCCGGTCCCCGCCATCCGCGACGTGCCGCCAATAGGCGAGTTCAGCATCGCGCTTGAGGACTTCAAAGCGCATCCGCACTTCGTGAATCCGGTCGTAAATCGTTTCCAGCTTGGTGGCCTTGTCCACCACATATTCCGGGGTGGTGATCTTGCCGCAGTCGTGCAGCCAGCCGGCAACGTGCAATTCCTCCCATTCCGCCGCGCTGAGGCTGAAGTTCCGAAATGGACCGCCACGGGTCGCGCACGCCGCCTCCGCCAGCAACTTGGTCAATTCCGGCACCCGGGCGCAATGACCACCGGTGTAGGGACTCTTGGCGTCAATCGCATCGGCCAGCAGGCGAATAAAGGCTTCAAACAGATTCTTCTGGGCGTGTAGCAAGCGCTGATTTTCGATGGAAACCGCCGCAGTACCCGACAGCGCGGCGATGAAGGCCAGCAATTCCGGCGAGACGCCCTGATCGTCGGTCGCGAGCAACGCCAGTACCCCGACCAGTTCCTGCTGGCGGTTGCACAGCGGCACGATGATCAACGCGCCGGGGCGATCGATCAGCGGGGCCAGATACTCGGCCAATGGCCCGTCGGCAGCGAGCGGTTGTACCTGGGGAATGGCGGCTTGGGCGGCCTGCACCAGCGGATGCGGCGCGGGATCGGTCAGCGCCAGGGTGGCGAATGGGGTGAGTGCTACCGGTTCGTCGCTGTGCCGCCGCCGGGCCGCCGCCGGTTGCAATTCGCGCTCATCGTCGCTGACCAGCCACAGCAGCCCGGCATCGGCCTGAGCCAGCGCCAGGGTTTCGGCCAGTACCCGATCCAGCAGTTGCTCGAAATTCTGTTCCGCCGCCAGCGCCCCGCTGATGTCGAGAAAGCGGCGGATCGTCGATTTCATCTGCGCCATCGCTTCGGCTAATTGATTAACCTCGGTGATGATCGAGCGCACCGCAATCGGTTCCTGGAACTCCATGCGGCGAATGCGCATGGCCTCGCCGACCAGGCTTTGCAAATGGCGGGCGATGCGGTTCGCCAGTAACCAGGTGATCGGCAAGTACCGACTGGTTGCGAATCCGGGTGGCGTCAGCCAGCAAATCGTCCTGCGGCACGACCAGCGCCAGGTACAGGGCCTTCCCGTCTTTGGTCGGCAAGGTTTTCACGGCGCCCCGCCAGGGTTGTCCGGTGATGTTCAGGGTAAAGCCCGCCGGATCCAGCCGTGCCGCCCGCTGCTGCGGATCGCGCAGATCGCGGTCGATCTGGGCCAGTACTGGTTCATCCAGTTCGAGCAGATGCGCCAGCCGTGGTTCAGCATCGCCATCGACCCGAGGTAACCGTTCCAGCTCCGGATAGGCCAATACCTCGCCGCGCTCATCAAACAGCGCCAGTTCGACGCTCGGCAGGAACCGGCTGGCGGCCAGCACCGCCGAAATCTGGCGCAGGGTGAGATCAGCCCCGACCACGGCTTTGCCGGTCGCCGCCCGCCGGGCCACAGTAGCGCCGACTTCGCGGGTGGTGAAAAACAGGTAGGGGTCAGTATGGATCCGCTCCGCCCGCGCCATCGCCAGCCGGTACCAGGGTCGGCTGCGCGGTTCAAAGCCGTAATCGGGCCGGGGATCGCGGCGCAGCAGGTTCAGATCGGCGTCGTAAAACAGAAAGGTTCCGGTGGTTGCGCCCGCCACATCGCGTTCTATGCTTTGCACCAGATAACGCGCTGTCTCTGGCGGTTTGAACTCAGCACGCAAAGGCGAATCCGCCGGCAGGGGCCGCAGGAGAAAGAAATCGCCGTTGTCGTAACCGATGAACAGCGCCGAGACCTGATCGGACTGTTCCAGGGCTTCCCGCAGATAGTTGAGGCTATTCAACCGCTCTTCCAGCGACGCGGCGAACGCCAACCGTTGCCAGGCCAGCAAATCGACGGTGACGCCCACCGGAGTGAACAGGTTATGCAGATGCTGGCTGGTGCGATCCGCGATCCGCTCGAACCGCTCATCGGCCACTTGCAGCATGAGCTGGGTGGTCTCGGCGTAATTGTTCCAAATCACCGCGCCGCCCAGCAGCAGGATCAGGGCGATGAAGAGCGTGGCGATGTGGATGCGCAAGGGCAACTGACGACTGGCATTCGGGGCGGGAAAACGGAACGGGATCACGGATGGCATGGCAATTCCTCAGGGCAGCATGAATCGAATTATAGGGAACCGATGGGCGTTAAGCCGGGGGCATTGCCGTTATCTTGCGCCGGAATTTGGGATTACCATTGCCACTATTGCGACTATCCACCTTGCGAAGAGCGCCCGCCATGACTTCCAGCCCTGCCCCCTCCCCTGCCGCCCCGCAATGCCCATTGTGCGGCCAGCCCATGCGCCCGTGGTTGACGGTGCCTACTGATTGGCTACGCCCCGCCATTCAGGGACCCTTCCAGTTGTACTGGTGTGAAAGGTCGCAACTGGGCCGCCAGCATCCGATGCCGGGTCCGGATTTTATCGCCCATCTTTACGCCGCCGAGCATTATTACACCCATCAGGTTGAAACTGCCCCGGAACCAGATAGCGCTTTGCCTTGGCTGGATCGGGTGTTGGCGCATCTGGCCTGGCGGCGGGATCACAGCATCAATTTGTCGGCAGCCTGGGTTGAACAGCATTGCGGTTCCCAACCGATCCGGATTTGCGAGATTGGCTGTGGCAATGGTCGGCTGTTGGGAGAGCTGCAACAGGCCGGGCATCAAGTGATCGGCGTGGAACCTGATCCGCAGGCCCAGCAACTGGCGGCGCGCGAATTTGGGGTGAGCGTATTCACCGGGGCTTTGGAAGATTTACCCGGCGAAGTCCTCGGCCAACCCTACGATCTGCTGATCATGAGCCATGTGCTGGAACATGTGGTTGATCCGGCGGTGGCCTTGCGCAATGTTGCCGGCCTGCTCAAACCCGGCGGCAAACTGGTCGTCGAAACGCCCAATAACGCAGCGCTGAGTCTGGCCTGGTCGGGCAATGCCTGGTTTTGTCTGCGGGTTCCGGAGCATTTGCAGTTCTTTACCCGCCGCAGTCTGGAGGGGTATTGCGAACAGGTCGGGTTGCGGGTGGTCGGGGCGGAATTCAGCAATGCCCAGCGGCAATTCATGGCGGGCTACATCACCACTGAACAGCAGATTTGGGATTGCTTCGTCAACCAAGGGGCGGAGCCTCGCGAACTGCCGCCGCGCAATTCCCGGCTGCGGGCCTGGCAGTTGTTCCTGCGTTCGTTGTTCGCCCCGGAGGAGCAGCGCTATGACTGTGTGCGGGTGATCGCGGAACGGGCCAATGATGCGGCGCTCTGAGTGTCAGTCTGGCGCTTGAGGTTTGTTGCTTTCAAACAATTCATGTTGCTAAGCAACAAATTTTTGTTGCAGTGCGGGAACGAAGCGAGTATGAGTGTGGCCTAAGCCGTATCGAAGCCCACTAACCAAGGAAGCCAAGCCATGACCAGTTCCCATCCTGTCCACACCGTTTGCCCGCACTGCAAGCGCCCGGTCGTTGCGTTGCGCGAACAGCAGCGCGCCCGTTGCGCCGAACATGGCATCGTCGTCCCGATGCGCAGCGTGGTCGTCAACTCGCCGCTCCAGCCCATCGTGGCGGTGCAGGCGCTGGCCAGTTGACTCCTTCCATCACGCTGGCGCCATCAACCGCTCTCTGGCGCACACGCCACCTGTAATTCGCCTTATCTGATTCTGCCGACTGAGAATTGGCTATTATTGGCTATTCATAGGCTGTTATGGATCAGCAAATGGCTATTGCGACCAAAACCGGATCGCTGCTCATTACGCCGGAGCTACTGCGCCTCATTGCCGAGGTTGACGAATTCAAAGGCGCTTGGCGGGCAATGAGGACCATCGCTCCTGAGCGACTCGCCGCATTAAAGCGCGTTGCTACCATCGAGAGCATTGGCTCTTCGACCCGGATCGAGGGGGCCAGGCTTTCAGATCGCGAAGTTGAAGCACTCCTCGGACGGCTGGAGCAGCACTCCTTCGTCAGCCGCGACGAAGAGGAAGTCGCTGGTTACGCCGAAGCGATGGAGACCATTTTCGAGAGTTACGCCGATATTCCCCTGACCGAAAATCACGTCAAGCAGCTTCACTCTTTGCTGTTGCGCCGCGCCGGCAAGGATGCGCGTCATCGCGGGGAATACAAGAAACTGCCGAATCATGTTGAGGCCTTTGGCCCAGCCGGGGAGAGTCTGGGCGTTGTATTTGCCACCGTTTCGCCCTTTGAGACGCCGTTTCGGATGCAGGAACTCCTGGTCTGGACCCGGGAAACTCTGAGCGACGCCAGTTTGCATCCGCTGTTGGTGATTGGCGTATTCGTGGTGGAATTTCTCGCCATTCATCCGTTTCAGGATGGGAACGGGCGCTTGTCGCGGGTACTGACCACGCTGCTCCTGCTGCAGGCGGGCTATGGTTACGCGCCGTTCAGCTCGCTGGAAAGCGTGGTTGAACACAATAAGGATACTTACTATCTGGCGCTGCGGCGGACGCAGGGCACATTGGCGAACGATGCGCCCGATTGGGAGCCGTGGTTGCGGTTCTTCCTGCGGTCGCTGAAACAGCACAAGGATCGCCTGGCAGCCAAACTGGCCCTCGAACTGCGCTGGGAAGGACTGCCACCAGAGGCGTTGGCGATCCTGGAGGAGACGCGCCGGACCGGGCGTATTACGACGGGTCAAGCTCAAATCCTCACCGGTGTCCCGCGTCCGACGGTGAAAGTGCGGCTGGCGGAACTGGTCCGGCTCGGGTTACTGGTGCGATATGGCCAGGGCCGCGGGGCCTGGTATGGGTGGCCGGTTTCGCACGATGTGGTAGCGGGTATCAATACCGGTTAGGGTTTCCCAATAGCTTGGGTTAGTTCTTATACCATCTTCTTTTCTACTAAAGGAACCCTTTATTGAGTTAGGAACCAATCATAAAACCGGAGAGAAAACGGAATCAGATACCCTCACCA
>JFJP01024722.1_pt1 | contig 10930 bp, 10 predicted proteins | sample 431651 | NCBI WGS metagenome assembly JFJP01 (sample SAMN02602958, study PRJNA72255) | Microbial mat metagenome, whole genome shotgun sequencing project. | biome: fresh water; feature: sink hole; material: water; isolation source: purple microbial (photo- and chemosynthetic) mats found in...
CAGACGTAAATTATTGAATGGTGGGAGATGGATCTTAGAAGTTTCGCTGCACCTGAGGACCCACGGGGACGCCGAAGTAGTAGCCGACGCCTGGCTGGTTGAAGTTCACTGCGTGGGGGTTCTGCATGCCTTGAGGATACTGGCCTCCAGGAGCGTATGGATTCTCCGGCTGCATCGGCTGCTGGGCAGGAGCCTGCGGGTAGTTCAGGTTGGGCTGGTTCGGGTTCGGCGCGCCTCCTGGGGTCAGCGAGGAGTACCGATGGCCATGCCTTGGCCTTGGAACGGACCGGGGTTCTGGTAGCCCGGCTGGCCGAACTGCTGCGGTGGCTGGCCGGGCTGCGGCATTGGGTAGCCCGGCTGCTGGGGGAAGCCAGGCATGCCTGTGTTCGGCTGAGGGAAGCCTGGCTGCTGGTAGTTCTGCTGGGGCGGCTGTTGAGGCGGCTGTTGAGGCTGCTGCTGGAACTGCTGGTAGTACTGCTGGTTGCCGTGGAACTGGTTCGTGTTGGTGAAGGTGTACTCCGGCTGCTGCACGTAGACGTATGTGGGGTCGTTGGGGTCTTGGTACGCGCTGTTGCTGGCGAAGAAGCCGTTTTGGATCTTCTGGTTGAAGTCGTTGTCGTGGGCCATTCTTCCAGAGCGCAGCTGGCTGGCGACCTGCGCTTTGGCGACATCGAAGATGCGCAGGAACTTGTCGCAGCCGCCTTTGGTGAACCAGATCTTGACCGAGCCGGGAGCAGGGATGAGGTTGTACAGCGGCATGATGCTCATCTCGAGGTAGTTCGATCCGAAGATCGGCTGCTTGAAGTCCAGGTGTCTCATCAGTGCGAGCGGCAGATCGAAACTCTTGAAGTAGTCCGTGGTGTAGTCTTTGGAAACAAACACCAGTCGCGCAGACGTGAGGAAGATTTTGCCTTTGCCACTGAGCGCCTTCATGCCTGGGACCTTGACCTCGATCTCGGTGCCTTCTCTCTCGAGCAAGATGTACTCGTCCGCGACTCTGAGGGGGATGCCAGTCATCGATATGGGCGGATTGAGGGCCATTTGTTGCCTGTTATTATTTGTAAATGTTCTTTGCAGTCGAATTTGATCTGCAATGTGATTATAGTAATTAGGACGAAGCGCTCAGCGAGGATGCTCACTGCTCACATATCGAAAAGCTCTCAAAGTGTGAACCTCTTGAACACTCGAGCTGGCCAGGGAGTCGTGCGACAGGGCAGCAGTTTGGACAAGAAGCCCAGCAAGCCCGGCCTGCAGCTGGCCATTCCTCCCAACGTATTAGCCGATTCGAGTAAACTACTCGGCTCAAGCTTCGACGGATACACGCGGCTGGCTCCGGCCGCTCAGCAAGGGTATCTCGGACTGCACCGCTTGAAGAAAGAGATGGTCGAGGCCCGGACGGAGAAGCCCGTTGTTCCAGCGAGGCTGGAGCCAGTCCGGCCGAAAGAGTCCGACACTCCAAGGTTCAAGCAGGCACAGGCATCATCCGACCTGCAGTCCTCGAAGCTCGAGCTCTTGTCTGGTCCCACGCACCTTCCTCAGCTCGCTCGACGGCAGTCCAAAAGCGTCAAGAGCAACCAATTCGGAGAGCAGTCCTTCGAATTCACTTTCTCCGAGCAGGTGCAGGCGAGTCTGCCAGCCATCAGCAACGACAAGAGACACCTCCATCCGTCGACAGGCCTGAACAATCTGCCTCAAGCCCGCAAAAAGCTGCAAGACAGACTCCAGGTGCACGTCTCGCACCTGCATAATCAAGACCACAGACGCAAAGACACTTTTTCCAAGTCCTTCGAAGTCCGTCCGCGATCTGACGGCGAAAGAGCGAACTCTCGTCCCTCTTCCAAAGACCTCTTCAATCAGCGGAAGATTAAAGTCGCCTTCAAAGCGCTCGAAGCTGCTTCAGAAACCGACTTGGCGAGGTTCCAGCAGATCTCGATCCACCACAAGCACCTGCTTCCGAGCACACCTCAGCCCCCCGCGCAGACCGACCAGAACCAAAAGCAACTATCCCAGTCTCTTGTCAGCCCGCACCTCTGCGCACCCATCGACACCAGCACGCACACCAAAGGCAGGGGAAGGCTACAGACTCCCCCCAAACCGTATAATCCAGTTCTTCTCGAGCAAAGAAAGAAGCAGGGAAGAAGCATAATCACTATCAACCACAATATAGACCCCGCAGGCCTGCAGCCGGCAGAAGCGAAGCCTCTGAACGGCAAGTTTTTCTTCAAGAAGAGGTAAGCCCGATCGACACCTAGTCCAGGAGCCTGTATATATCCGACCCCAGCCCGCAGCTTTTTCGGGAGTGCACGACAGCTTACTTTTTAATTACTTCCCGTCCGATGATAACGCAGCTTATTCGGTGTAGCACTCGGTGGCCAGTCCCCGGTAGATGCTCTTGGTCCGCTCGCTGATCAGCTCGAGCAGCTTCGATGTGGTCTCTGCATCTTTCTCTTCTTCGCCGAGACTCTGGAGACTGAGGCAGGTGTACTTGAGGCCCCAGAGCGCTCTCACGTTGTCGTCTTGGTTGAGCAGCACGAAGGAGAAGTACTTCTTCGCGATGCGCAGGTTGTCCTTCTTGCCCAGCGTGTAGTAGATCTGCTCAGGAGCGGGTACCTCTGCGATCTTGTTCATGATGTGCAGGTTGTCGGGAGAGATCATCAGCAGCTCTTCGTAGCAGAAGACTGCTTTCTGGTAGCTGCGTGAGGCGGAGCTACTCCAGGTTGGCCATGTAGATGTCCGCCAGTTCGAGCCAGCTCTCCTTGTCGAGCGGGTTGATCTCGATGAACTTGTTGAGGGCGCCGATGGGCGAGCCGTTCTCTCCCTTCGCGAGCTCGATCGAGATCTTCCCTTTGATGGCTTCTCCGTCCGCGAGGTTGTCGTCCAGCAGCTGGTTGTAGTGGCCCTGGGCGGTGTTGAAGCTTCGCAGCGCTCGCATGGTCGAGTCTGGGTGAGAGACAGCTACAGTGGTGCAGTCTGATCTTGCGCTCTCTCCCGAAGACTTTGTAGAGCTCCTGCTCTACTTTCTCGTGAGTCGAGCGTACCGCGTAGATGTCCCAGTTTCGAGTCTTCAAAGCTGCTTCTTGCATGGCGTCGAGGATCTGGTATTCTGCTCAGAGGCGCCTACTCGACTCGTCGTCGTTCAGCTGGTCGCTGGTGTAGAGCCGCAGCCCCGCTTCGAGCAGCAGTTCTTTGTACGGCAGCGCGTTGTTCTTGATGAGCTTTATGAGGTCTTTGAGGTTCTTCTGAGACAGCGACGAGTTCGCGATGATGCTCTCGAGCTTGGCGTGGAAACTCATCCAGGAATAATTAGGCGATGCTGCGGTGCATAAATTCACTCGCGATCAAATGGCAGTAGTTAATATAGAGCGATACTTTCCGATGGTGCTTGCTGCAGACCGAGAGAGGCTCTGTCCTCTCCGGTGAGATGCGAGCGAACAGCTTCGTCAGGTGTGCACGGATGTGTCGTGGCTGCGGTCGCCGATGATCCGCAGGCCAGCTGCGCTCACATTTCACTTGAGACTGTTCTGTTTTATCATAGTCTGGAAAACCGGCAGCAATCCTCTTTCTTTTGTTTTGTTTTTCCTATGGATTCCTAGTTTGTTGTGGCTTCATTAAGTTCCTTCAGGTTTTATCCTAACGATTGATGCTTATCATCCAAAAATGGCGCTACCAAACCATACGCACTTAAAAAATAATAGTCTAATTATAAATATTCGCAAGCCTCAAGAAGTAGCCGTCTGCGATTAATGAGATCGTCCAATTAATCGCGACGGAAGACATCACAATCTCTCAAACATCAATACAAATCTTCAATTAAAAATTAACAATGGCCGTGAATGTCATGGCAAGATACTCGAAGCGTTGCGAAGCGAGGCTAGTTTTCGATTGGTTTCTGTGGTCCGTGATAGAAACTTCTGAGCAGAATTAGAAAGTCTTTCGCTTTAATTAAGCAAAAGCTTTGATCAATAAACAAGACAGATGAACTTCCCTGGAAACCTGCAAGGGATGTACGCCCCGTCATACGGCTTGACCGACCACCTGCGCTACAACGCGAACTTCTACAAGACGAGTCTCAGCGAGACCCAGCAGCTCCAGCGAGCGAAGATTTTGGAGTGGTAGACTTCGCTGACCAGGCTGAAGAACATGGACGACGAAGAGAGAATGAAAACGTTGACTGTCCAAGCCCCTCAGAACGACATGGAACCCAATCCAGTCGACATCATCCTCCGCCTCATGTGGCTCGTCGGCACCGCGGAGAGGCAGATGACTCTGATTGCACTGAGGAAAGACCTGTGTTTGGAAAACCTCACGAAGGAAGTGTACGAGACAAAGTTCTCCAGCTTTTTTGAAATTCAAAAGTGCACCAAGTCGCACCGACACTGGAACCTGCAGGGCAACTTCCTCAAGGAAAAGGCGAGCTTTGAAGCAAAGCTTCTACAGAGCCTCAGAATATGTGATGTCGACAGCTTTTGCGACACCATTTTTATAGACAGAGACCTCGTGAAACAGCCAGAGAAGCTATTCGAATACTTTGATAAAATTTCGCAAGAGCGGGTCTTTTGTGACATCCCTGAACTTCGCTACACTCCTTTGACTTCCGCTTTGGCCAAACCGAGCGACTCAAAGAAGCGGGAGTCTTGGTTCGACTTCCACAGCGGCAATACTATCGGCTCCATCTTCCTCGGGTTTCTGGACTACAACGTCACCCTCAAGTACTGCTCGGTCTAAACAGATACTTCAAATCTCAGCCGGTCAAGAGAGAGCAGGTCTTGTCCATCGACTCCACGCTGCCGTGGAAATACTACAAAGAAGTCCCCTCCTTCATCAAGGAATACCCAGAGGTGCTCGACGATGGCATCAAACTCATCGCTAGCAAAATAAGCGAAGTGAAGTCTTGGATCGACACCGAGGACAATGGCAGCTTTCCGAAGAACCCAACCAGGATAAGACAAGTGTTCAAGATGCTGTACAGGCACTGCATACCGCAGCCGTTTACAGCCATCAAGCAGAAAACCCAAACCGAAGGAGAATTCTCTAATCAACTGAGGGAAGACCATCGAGAGAAGGCGATTGAAAGTGTTTACTGTCCTCGTCTTGAAGACATTGGAGACACCAATACATTCATTCTCCATTCAATCGCATCTGAGTGGATGGACGCTATGAGTAACATTAAGATAAGCAAATTCCAGGAAATAGAGACGGGTTCAACTAAAAAGAACAAGAAGAAAAAGCGTAGAAACAAAAAGAAGAAACCTGACCAAGTGGAAGACAGCAAACAACCGTCGTCAAGCGCCAAAGCAGATAGCAACATACAATCTGCACCAGTCTCCAAAACGATCGGCGACCTCGACACCAAATGCGCCAACACCCCCAACAGGTCTCGCGACCTCAAAGCAAACCTCGGACAAAACGAACAGGTCAAAGAGTCGCTGTCAGACGACAACATTCCGAGGTGCTTTGACTCGAGCCCCATCGAACACCCCGGCACGAACAACTTGATAAAGAAGAAGATGAAGTTGATATCAAAGGAAGAGATGCGGAAAGAGAAGAAAAGACTCAAACGCCAACAACGCAATCAAGCTGCGAAGATAAAGAAAATGGTCTGCGAGTCGCGTTCGTCGAGTCTCGAAAGCTGCAGTTCGGTAAAGAAAGCATCTTGTCTCTCCGTGGCAGGCAGCGGAAAAACTGCTTACTCGAAAGAAAAGCAGTCGAGAGCAACCATGAAGCACCAATTCACCGGCAACCTGATCATCAAGCATAACCCTTTCGTATTCGAAGACGAAGTTGTCAACACGGAAGTCAGAAAACGCTGCAGCTCACTGTGCAGTGGAGAAGACCAGAGCCTGACAGAACTGCACAGCCACCCGGCCAACAGGGCGAACTCGCTCGACAACATCAAACAGGAAGGCAGATCACACTTTGAACTCAGCTGCGAAGGAATCGCGAACATTTTGAGCTGGAGAGACTCGCAACCTCCAGCTAACAGCTTTTCGACCAATACCAACAGACAGAGAGGCCAAGAAACTAAATCGCCTGCAAACCAAGAAGTATTCAAGCGAAAACGGAACGAGAAAAAAACCGACGTCGCCTCTTCGAACTCGAAACACCTCCACCATAACTTCCAAAAGCACCCTCCAGCCAACCGAAAACAACAGCTCACTGGAAAACCAGGCTCCCAAGAAGACTCTCAGCCCCACAAGCAAAAGACCGGCAACGCAGGAAGCACCTCTTCGAAAGCTTTCGACCAGAAGAGCAGCAAGCAGAGCTCTTCCAAGCAGACTGGAACCCAGAGCCAAAAGCTCCCCTACGAAAACATCGACATCTCCGAGAGATACCGCAGACGGACCGCGCAGAACCCCGACTACAGCGAGCGCAGCCTCTACAAGCTGAGGCCCAAGCTCGAGCGTCGAAACGAGCGGTACGACGAGAACTCCTTCTCCTCGAGCAGCCAGCTGCGGTCCACCAAAGACCCCTCTCCGAACGAGTTCAAACCCCAGCCACAACAGCAGCTGCTCCTCAGCGAAAGTCTCGGCCTGTCGTCGATCTGCGAGGCCAGCAGTCTGAACTACGACGTCTTCTCGCGCACGTTCGACGAAGACTTCTACTCTCAGTCTTTCCAGATGCAGCTGCCGTACTTCTGCCCGATCAGCGACCGAGAGACCCGCACTGGCATGATCCCCAAGGTCAGCGAAGAGGCCCTCAACATGCCGATCATCAGCCTCCTCGAGAAAGAAGCCACCAAGTTCATCGCGGAGATGAAGGCTTACTCCCAGAAGATCGAGCGAGTCCGGAAGATCTGCAAGCGGAGACTAGAAGAAGTGTCGAAGGTCACCTTCCTCGGGACGGACGACCTCGAGCTCAAGCCATACGGGTCTTGGGAAACGGGACTTTCTATTCCAGGATCGGACATCGACTTGCTCATCTCCACGTCTGGCGTTGACAGAGAGTTGTCCATCTCAATGCTCAATCTTCTTGAAGAAAATTTGAAAGAGTTTTCTTGGGTGTCGAACGTGAAGACCATCAGTTCGGCTCAGATTCCAGTGTTAAAGGCACAGCTTGATGCTTCGATAGAGTTTAGTCGAGTAGGGTTCAACTTCGAGAACAGCTCAGACGACTTGCTAATCGAAATGAACGAGTTGGTCGGCTGCATGCCGCTCCAAGACGAACAGGCGACTCGACTCAGCGTGGACATCATCGTCGAGACTCCCGAAACAAGCGCACTGCAGACCACCCAGCATGTCAAAGAGAGCATCGGCAACTGGCCCGAGCTGCACGGACTCGTCCTGCTGCTCAAATACTTTCTATCTCTAGAAGGCCTGACGAATCCATTCACAGGTACTCGCATGTGACGCAGGCGGCCTCAGCAGCTACGCAATCAGCTTGCTGGTGGAGGCCTGGCTTGAGCGAGCCAAGTACCTGAAAGACTACAGCGGCTCATACTACCTCATGTTTAAAGACCTGCTGGACTTCTACGCGCACTACTTCCAGCCCGGCCGGCAGTACATCTGCTTCAACAAGCTTCAGCTGCCCGTCATGTACCCTCCCCTCACACAGGCCTCCAGGAGACTACCCCTTCTACACCTTCGCCTCGGCCGAACCCATCGGAACGCTCTTCATCGCCGACCCGGTGTCTCCGTACGAACTGAAGAACGTGACCTACAACGCCTTCAACTTCCCGATCATCCAATACAGGATGGGTCTGCTGCTGCACGAGCTGAACAGGGTAGAGAATTTTTCCCCGGAGGAACTGGGCTTCGAGAGCCGATCCGAAAGCTACTTCATGAGACTGTTCAACAGGCAATCGTTATGTAGTACGCAGTAGAACACGTGGACCAGTCCTTGGCTCGCAGGTCCGATTTAACGATTATATCTCATAATTCTACTTTTAGAACCTCATCCTCTTGGCTTGGATCGCATCGAGGTCGACTGCCACCTCTCTCACCAGCGCATCAAGCACACTCTCGGCCAAGTCGTTCTTGATGATGATCTCGAAGTCGCGCTTGCGGCCCCACTCTTTTTCGCGCTCCATGTTCTGGCTGACCATCGACTACGGCAAGGGTGATCATCCGGTACATGCGCTCTTCGCGGAGCTGCTGGACGAACTCAGGTTCCATATACCTGATGTTGCCCATCATTGAGTCTTCTTTGTCGCGGATGATGCCGGCGAGGATGGTCGCGCAGTCCAGCACGAACTCCATGGCTTTCTCGAGCCAATTCTCGGCCTCTTCTTGCTTGCGCTTGTGTCTGTTGGAGAGACACTCTTCGATCGACAGCGGGGATGACTGGATCGCGGCCGTGAGGCCTTCGGAGAAGCAGTCGAAGATGGCTCGGTGGTAGATGCGCTGCATGTCGAAGAGGTCTTCCATGATGTTCATGTCTTTGTAGGAAGACTGGTCAGGGCGAGTCTACGAGGATCTCTTCTTCGAGGACCGTGAAGAGCTCTGCAGGCAGGAAGGCGTACTCTCCGCTGTCTCTTTTGAAGCACTTGAGGTGTTTGGGGTCTTTCTTGGAGACCTTCTTGGGGATGTCGATGAACTTCACGGCTGCTTCCTTCTGCTTGTTCTCTTTCAGCTCGAGCTCGATGCTGTGGACTCTCCGCAAGATCAAGTCTGCCCTGTTCTTGCTCGCTGGCAGCTTCAGGTCTTTGAGTCTTTCTTTGAGGAACTTCAAGAGCAGCTTGAGGTACTCCTCCACTGCGTTGAAGTTCGTGCGGATGCCGTAGACCGTTTCTGCCTCGGACTGCTCTCCGTTGGACACCTCCAACTCGTCGAGTTGATTCGCTGCGAGAACGTTGTCAGGCAGGATTTTATTCTTGATCGGATTGTTCAGAGGTTGGGGCTTGCTCGGCAGCTGGACGTCTTTGTCGGTCTGTTTGGCGATCGGAGAGGTTTCTTCGTAGCTCAGCAGCTCGTCGATCTCTTTGAACTTCTCTTCCAGCTTCTTGCCTCGCTTGAAAGCGACTTCTTTCCAGAGCTGTTCTTTGAAGAGGTCGTTTATCGAGGCTTTGATGAGTTCTGTGACGAGCGAGTCAGCGAACTCAGCTTTCTCTCTGTCGGTGGAGACAGGAGTGTCGATGTCCCACATGTGCGGAGACGGGATTCTTCTGTTGGAGTCGGTGGGGCCCTGGTCTATCTGCGAGGCCGGACTGAGGTCGTCGAGGATGGTCTGCAGCACGATGTTGATTTCTTGGTCTGTGGGGGTTTTGTTCTTTATGATGATGGTTGAAGGTGCGTCTTCGAGCAGGTGGCTCGGCAGACTCGTCTTCGCAGAGCTCGTCGCTTGTTTGGGAGACTTATCTTTTGTGGTCTGATAGCAGACTTCGTAGGTTTGAGTCGTGGTTGGCAAGGGCTCCAAAAGCACAGGCTCGAAGCAGACGGTCGACTGTGGCTGGAAGAGCGTCTGTTGGTCCGAGACTGGTTCGAGTCTTCTCAAGGAGTGCATGGAGCTTTTAGACTTGGTCTTTTGAAGCAGTCGAGGCACTCCTTCGAGCAGCGTCGTTGATATCGGCGAAGGCGGTTCGTCGACTAGAGGAGGTTTCTGGTGAGGGTGTTTGGCCATGGAGAAGCCTTTGTTGGTCTTCAGCTGCTGTTCGAGCTGGTCTGCGATGGACTCTCTGGAGGCGTACTTGTTGAGACTCTTCTGAGAAGCGAAGTTGATGGGGTCTTTGTCTTGGAGTGAGGATCGGAGGACGCTGTCCGAGAGGTCTTGTTGGTTTTCGCGGCTGGACATCCTCACAGACTTCGAGAGCTTGCTGTCTCTGCCGATGATCTTGTCGAGGTTGCCTTCGATCGACTCGAACAGGCCTTGAGCTTCTCTTCGGTCGGAACTGAGTGCTTGAGAAGTCTTCAGGTCGGTGCCTTTGAAGCCTTCTGCTCCGGGCTGTTCAGGCCACCTTTCTTTGTCCAGCAGAGCTTTCTTGCTGCGGACCATGCTCAGAGGAATCTGCTGCGAGAAGGAGTTGCCCTGCGAGTCGGGCAGAACTTCTCCCAGGGTGCCTGAGTCGTTGGGCGTTTCGCCTCGCTGGATAGACGGGTGAGCGCAGGACTCGCTGAGCGAGACGCTCGAACGATCAGACAGCTTGTACTTGTACTTGAGACTGTACTTGGACTTGCAGGCGAGCTCTTCGATCTGCTTGAAGAAGTTCGAGATGCCTCGAGTGTCCAAGCGGTTGAAGCGAGAGTTGAGTTTGTGGACCAGCGTGTCGACTTGGTGCCACTTCTGGTACTGCTCTTTGGCGAAGCTCTCGAGGTTGGCTCTGCTCGGACTGGGGGCGAGGAGCGCCTGGGTCTGGATCTCTTTGGTGGATGGCTTTTTGGGTTTGGCTTGTTCTCGTTGGATGATGATCTGCTGGCCGAGGTTCTTCACGGTGAGGATTGGTTTTTTCTGGGTCCAGAAGTCTTCCTGTCTGCAATCCAGCTGCACGCTTTTCTTCTCGGGCGGCTTCGGGGCTTTGTCCACGAACTGCACCTGAACTGCTGCGTCTACTTTGCGGACTGGTTTGGTTTCGTGCAGGTGAGCTTCTTCCCAGGATGCTCTGCTGCGACCGAGAGTCAGTCTGTGGAACTTCGCGCTGTTCGCGTTGGAGTGGTCTGCTTTATCTTTTTTGAGCATGCCAGACAATAGCTTCTTCTTGCGCAGACTGTCCGAGATGTCTGGGTAGGAAGAGGCGTCGGACCTGCCTTGGTCGAGGTCGGAAGCGTGTGGCTTCATGGGGATGAGTTGGGAGTCTTGCGGGGTAAGTTCGGTGAGAGGCTTTTTCTCTGAGAGCTTGGCGAGGGAATCTTCTTGGAGGATCGAGCGGAGGAAGTTGCCGATGTGTTTGCGGCAGAGGTAGCCGCGGACGTTCTTCTGGATGAGCACGACGGCTGCTTCGAGGATGTCGAGGACAGTCATGCGTTCGGAAGGCTTCGAGCGAGTCATGACCGAAGACTTG
>JFJP01042403.1_pt1 | contig 10930 bp, 6 predicted proteins | sample 431651 | NCBI WGS metagenome assembly JFJP01 (sample SAMN02602958, study PRJNA72255) | Microbial mat metagenome, whole genome shotgun sequencing project. | biome: fresh water; feature: sink hole; material: water; isolation source: purple microbial (photo- and chemosynthetic) mats found in...
TGTTAAAATCGCCGGATTATTTCAATACGGATGGTTTGGCGAGTAACGACCAGTTGGCTGTTTTTGATTTTGCAACAGGTACGGGTGTTTTTTTGTACAGTTGTATCCAATATATTTTACAAAATGTATATCAACAAGAAAACCAAGCTATTGGGCTTGCACTCAAACACCACATACTGAAAAATTTCACAGGATGCGAATATCAATTTCTGCCAGCCATAATTGCACAATTGACATTAGCACAGCTAATGAAACGCTTTGGTTATGAGCTACAAGATGATGAGCAAATAAAAATTGGAATTGTAAATACGCTTGATTTAACAGATAAACCAATAAGTTTATATTTGCCTCAAAATCAGTCCACAGAGAATTCAAAACAAGATGCTATACTTGCAATTATTGGAAATCCACCATATTTGTACCATTCAAAAAATTCTACCACCATTGAAAATGAGAACATTGGAAAAAAAAACATACAACAAAAAAATGCAATCGGAGAATTACTTGAAACGTACATGTACATTGATGGACAACGAATTAAGGAAAGGAATCCGAAAGGATTGCAGGACGATTATGTTAAATTTTTTCGTTTTGCCCAGCATTTAATTGACCAAACTGAAAACGGAATAGTAGCAATTATTACAAACCATTCATTTTTAGACAACCCTACCTTTCGTGGTATGCGTAAAAGTTTGATGAATAGCTTTAATCATTTATACTTTGTTGATTTACATGGTAATAGTAAGCGAAAGGAAACCGCTATCGAAAACATAACAGATGAAAATGTTTTCTCTATCAGTCAAGGAGTTGCAATTTCGATAATGATAAAACAAAAAGGGCTTGACAAAAGGGTTTTTCGGACTGACCTGTGGGGGCGCAGACAAGATAAAATTTTGCAATTGCAAAACAGCTCACTTAATTTAATGAAATGGCGTGTTTTACTGCCAACTGCACCATACTATTTGTTTACTAAGCAAAATGAAACTCCAGACAACGATTATTTTTCATTTTGGTCGCTCAAAAATATATTTGCTAAATATAGTGTGGGCGTAATTACCTCAAATGATGCTAAATTTATTGATTTTAAACGAGATACACTCGAAAAAAGGATGATGCAATTCGATGATAAGTATGACAAGCATTGGATTAAACCAATTTTGTATCGTCCTTTCGATATTCGTTATATTTATTACAAGCCCGAATTATTGCAACGTGCCCGTCAAAAAATAATGACGAACATGTTTTTCGAAAATCAAGCAATTATTACTTCGCGAATAATTAAAGACCCTGTTTTTCAGCACTGTATATTATCAAATACGATTACAAACTCTGGACTGCTTGCAACCAACACTTCATCGAGTTCCTATATTTTTCCATTGTATTGCTCTGATATTAAGATAAAATATAACCACTCCAATCAATCCGACGGATTGTCGGAAACGCCACAGCAAAAAAGTAATTTTAGCAAACAATTTTGCGAATTTATAAATCAACGCTATCCAACACTTGCAATCAATGATTTATTTAACTATATTTATGCCATGCTTTATAGTAAATTGTATCGAATGAAATACGCTGATTATCTGAAAATTGATTTTCCTCATATTCCATTTTGCAACAGTTTTGAAATAGTGAAACAAATTTCTGAGTTAGGAAAAGGATTAATCGCCGCGCAGTTACATGGGCAATTTCCTGAGGGTACGTATAAAGATTTATGTAAATTTGTTGGAAATCTGGATGGTGTAATTGAAAAATTAGTTTATACCAAAGATTCAGACGAAAAAGGTAAATTGTATATCAATGGCAAGCAATATTTTGAGCAAATGCCACTTTGCGTATATAATTACGAAATTGGTAGTTATCAGGTTATAGCAAGGTATTTGAAAGATAGAAAAAACAGACCAATAGAACAAATAGATATTGACACAATAGAACGAAATGTGAAAATAATTGCTTATACAATAGACATTTCTGATAAAATAGACAAACTTGCTGAAGCTTGGATTTAGCGCAAAAACAGCAAAAATATTTGTGTAGCCAAGATAAAATGGCATGGTATTTAACGAATGATTGTTATTCTGCACATAAAGAAATATATTTATGGATTTAAATTCAATTTTGAAAAATTTCTCGATTCGGTACAAGTTGTACTTGATTACCATCGGAATCGTAATTTTTTTCGTAGTGTTAGCTATCATTGCTACTGTATCGGTGCGTACTATAAAATCGTACAATGAGTTAAATGTTTTAGTGAAAGACCTGAAAGAAAGTGTACTGCGTATTAATAACAACGAATATGAATTATTTGCGCAGATATCGGAAACGTAAGTTAAACAGGCATTTCGAAGCAAATAAGGAAATGATTGTGAAGCTCAAAACCAATGCGCTACTTAAAAAATTTGAGCTTCGCGGTAAACTCGATTCTACCGATACCAGATTGACACAATATAAAAAAATATCGAACCAGCTAATCGAAGATTTAAAAACCAGAGGTAATGCCGAAAGCGGACTTGTTAATAAACTCAAAACAGCCAGTTTGAACGTGCAATCGGTACTTAGTAAAAACAAAATTAGTAACCGTATTGTCAGTCTTGCCAATGAGATGAAGATTATTGAAAATGAATACCTTTTTACCCGCAATCGGAAACAAGGCGACCAACTACTCGAGGTATATAAAAACCTTCGTAAAGAAGCAGATGCTGACTCGTTAATTATAGCCGCAATGAACCAACGTGCTGATGTAGCACTTACATTATTAGAAGGTTTACAGAATTATCGTCTCCTTTTTGAGGAGCTACTGGCATTGGATTCAAAAATTGGAAACACACCTTCTCAAGGCGAAAGTGTTGAACTAAAGAATATTATGAATCGGATTGAAGAAGATGTAGATATTATAGCACAAACGGTACGCGAACAGAACGCAAAGCAAATTTCGAAAACGCTATGGACTGTAGGATTAACTATTTTTGTACTTATAATTGTAAGCATCATGTTATTAGTGTTGCTCGCCGATGTCATTGCGCGACCTTTTGAGCAGTTTATGCACTACATACAGCGACTTGGAAGGGGCGAACTGCCCGACAGATTTACTGTGGAAACAAAAGATGAAATCGGTGAAATGGGTTTAGCTATCAACGAATTAATTGATAATCTTAAAAATACGAGGGAGTTTGTTACAGAAGTTGGAAAAGGAAATTTAGAATATGAAATAGAAGTGTTTAACAATCAGGGTGATTTGGGTGGAGCATTGGTGCAGATGCGGCACGAGCTTATTAAAATTGCCAAAGAACGAGAAAAACAAGAACGAGAAGCTGAAAAACGAAACTGGAGTACGGTAGGTATTGCCCGATTCAGTGAAATACTACGCCAACATTCCGATGACCTGGAAGAACTTGCTTACGAAGTAATTAAAGAACTAATAACGTATTTAGGTGCGGTGCAAGGAGCTATGTTTTTGGTTAATGATGACGATAAGGAGGACATACACCTTTCTTTATTAACGGCTTATGCCTATGAAAGACGTAAGTTTATGAAACGGCGTATCAGTTTCGGTGAAGGAATCACCGGTCAATGCGCTATTGAGAAGCAACCAATTTACATGACAAAACTGCCGCCCGGACATTTTGATATAACCACCGGTTTGGGTAAATCTTCGCCATCTAATGTGCTGATTGTACCGATGTTGGTGAATCAAGAGTTTCTGGGTGTAGTAGAATTAGCCGCCTTTATTGAGATCGAACCTTACCAAAGAGAATTTGCTGAAAAAATAGCCGAAACGGTAGCTTCCACCATTGCAGCCGTCAGAATAAACATTCGTACCGCGCGGTTGCTCGAAGAATCGAAGATGCAAGCCGAAGAATTAGCGTCCAAAGAAGAAGAGATGCGGCAAAATATGGAGGAATTGCAAGCAACACAAGAAACTGCTGCACAAAAAGAAGCCGAAGCAACAGGGTTTGTTAGCTCTGTAAATCACACAATTATACGAGCCGATTATAGTTTGGATGGTAAACTTACGTATGCCAACTCTAAATTTCTCAATATAATGGGCTTCAAGCTGCGCGATATTAAAGGCAACCATATCTCTATGTTTCTCGATCCGAATGATATAGAGAAATTTATGGAGCAATGGCAACGAATTCTTGCAGGCGGCAGACATATTGAAGAAGAAATGAGGTATAAAACCAACAGCGGTTATCATTGGTTTCTTGCAACTTATACTCCTATTAAAGATGTAGAGGGCAATATAATCAGAATTTTGTATTTAGCCATTGATATTAACTCGCAGAAACAGCGCAATATCGAATTTGAATCGGAAATAAACGCCATTGAGCGCTCGGTTATTAAAGCTGAATTTTTACCTGACGGATCATTTTTCAATGCCAATGACATTTTTGTTGATTTGCTCGAATTAACTTTTGTTCAGATAGAAAGTAAAAAAGTGTTCACTTTTCTTCATGCAAATGACGTTTTGGATTTTGAGTTAGAATGGGATAAAATTATTAAAGGCAGAAATTTTGTTGGTGAGCAACGATTTATTAATCGCGATGGTGAAGAACGATGGTTACAAATAACTTATACATGTGTAAAAGATATTGACAATGTTACCAAAAAGGTGATTGCTATCGGATACGACATCACGCAGCAAAAGCAGATGACCATCGAAATAAAAGCCCAGAATGAAACATTGGCTGTAAAAGAAGCCATGCTCCAGCAAACGGTTACGCAGATGCGCAATTCGCAAGATGCAATGACTAAAAAAGATGTGGAAATGAGCGGTCAATTAAGTGCTATCAATAAAACTAACGTGCTCATAGAATTGGCTTTAGATGGTACAATTCTAAGAGTTAACAACCTGTTTACCGAGTTATTCGGGTACTTAGAGTCTGATATTGTAGGAAAACACCATCGGTTGTTAGTTGACAAAGAGTATCGTCGAACTACCGAATATACGCAGTTTTGGGAGCAACTTAGTAATGGTATTGCACAAGAAGACATCTTCAAATTGATACACAGAAACGGTTCAATGGTTTATCTACAAGGGGTTTTCAATCCAATACTCGACACAGATGGTAAACCGACAAAAGTACTCGCTCTGGGTATGGATGTAACACAAGCCAAGCTGAAAGAAGTAGAAGTAAAAGAACAACTAAACGCTATAAAAACTGTTTCCGCAATTTTTGAGATGCGATTAGATGGTACCATCATCAATGTCAACGACTTATTCTGCGATATGTTTGGTGTGGTTCCCGGCGAAATCGTTAACAGGCATCATCGAAATTTAGTGGACGACGACTATAGAAAATCGTATGATTATCAGGAATTTTTAACTAATCTGCGATATGGGCATACGATCGAAGGCGAATTCAAATTTGTAAGGAAAAACAAGACCGATTTTTATACCAAAGCCGTATATTATCCGATGCGCGATAACAGCGATAATCCTTACAAAGTTCTCTGTATTTTGTTTGATATTAGCAAATTGAAACAGCAACAGGAATTGCTCGAACAGCAAACCGAAGATATGAAAGCGCAAGAAGAAGAGATGCGACAAAATCTTGAACAACTTGCGTTTGCACAACAAAACATGACTGAAAAACAGCATGAGTTGGAATTGGCTAATAAAACGATGAAAGACAATGAGCAAACGCTTCATAGATTGCTGGACGATGCAAAAGAAAAAGAAACGCTTTTGAGGCAACAACGCGAAGAAATGATGGCGCAGGAAGAAGAATTGCGTCAAAATCTGGAAGAGCTCACCTCTACACAAGAAGAAATGTTGCGCAAGCAAACAGAGTTGGAAACCAGCAATCGCAAGCAGAAAAGCAATGAAGGGGTATTGAAAAAACTGATTGATAAACAGAAAGCCACAGAAGCAGAGTTGTTTCAGCAACATACCACTGCACAACAAGAAATTAAGCGATTAACGCAATTGCTTGAAAATGAAGAGAAAGAAAAGCAAAACCTGCTTTTGCAGATAGAGGAATTGCAGCGTAATAACACGCATTTTGATAACCAAAATCTCGAAAAATAAGCCCGTTAGCGTATGCAAACAAAAATTATTATTGCCGATGATTTGCCAGAGATGCGGCTTATTTTTAAAGAATTATTGAGAACCTATAATGTTGATTTGACATTAGTTAGTGATGGCGTGCATGTTATCGAAGCCTTAGAAAATAATCATTACGACTTGTTAATCACTGATATTGAAATGGAGGATATGAATGGTTTCGAAGTAATTGACTATGTAAGAAACAGTAATGATGTGCGTTTGCGAAAAATGCCGGTTGCTGCTATTTCGGGTTACTCCGATGATAAAGAGCTCTATTTTGAACATGGATTTGACGAAGTCTTAATGAAACCTATTGATAAATACCAATTTATAAAACTTATTAACCGATTTTGTGATAATTTAGTTGGATGAACGGCAAAGAAATACTTACTATGGGTTAATACAAGGCAATTTACACAATGGCAAAGTTTACACTACATACAAACAATGGAATATCTTATCAATTTGATGATAATGACGAGATTCATCGTGGAGGCGAAGGTCGAATACTTTCCATAAAAACCGATAAAAATTTAGTAGCGAAAATTTATCACGCTGGTATTAAGCCTATCACATTCGACAAATTTACTTTTCTTTCGCAGCTCGACGCCGATTTGTTTGTAGTACCCTACCAATTGTTACTCGACAGTGCAAACACCATTGTTGGCTTTACCATGCAATATCTTGGTAAAGAATATTTTCCATTCGCAACTATTTTTAGTAAAAATTTTTGCGCCCGAAATAGTATTAGCCTGCAAACCAAGCGTATCCTAATTGAAAAAATGATTCGAGCGGTAAAAATTGCCCATGACTTTAATTTGGTTATCGGCGATCTAAATCAATACAACATTCTCATTACCAAAAAGGGCGATCTAAAATTGATAGATGTCGACTCGTACCAAACACCCGGCAATGTACACTCCGGTATTTTGCTCGACGATATTCGCGACTACCTGTATGGAGGCTTAGTAACCCAAAATAGTGATTTTTTAGCCTTATCCATTTTGGCTTTTTATACCTACACCTACACCCATCCATTCAAAGGTGTTCACCACAAATACAAAACGCTTGCTGAGAGAATGATTCGTAAGATACCTGTTTTTGTGGACGATCCTGATTTGATACGCCCCAAATGTTACGAGCCGGTTGACGACGATGTGCTACACAAACAGTTTACCCAGTTTTATGTGCAAGGATTGCGTTACCTGCTATCGCTCGACGGTGCAGCTATTTTGGTAAGCCGACCGGTTACAGCCGCGCCGATTCAAGCTATCGCGCAATCCGACTTGATTATCAAACCAATTTTGGAACAAACTGCGATTGTGAATATGGTGTTTTTGGCGGAGATAGGCTATGTGGAAACCGAAGAAAACTATTTGGTGTATTCGGCACGAAATAAAGGCTACCTCAACCAGCTTTTTACTATCCCCAAAACACTTGGCGACGAGATGTTTTTATGCGCAGACCACATTCTATTGCGAAAAGCAGATAAATTGCTTCATTTTAAAACCTATACCGATATTGTTGAAATTTCAAATTTCAAATTTCCAAGCGATGCAATGATTTATCAATTGGGTGATATACTCATAGTTATTGGCAACGATGTAATGTTTTGGGTCTATCTCAACGATATTATCAACAACTCTATCCGCACCAAGCGTACAGAGGTTTTTTCGCGTGGATTTAATGCGTATAACGGTTTGATACAGTATGCCGGCGGTGTACATAGAATTTTTTACAATCGAGGTAAAGAAATTGCGAGCCTTAAAACCAATCTCAATCTCAAAGCTTTGGTACAACAAGCAAATGTTGGGATAGCACAATATGTTGAAAACAACGAAGTAAAAATTAAATACTTCAAAATTCGCGGACTTGAAATAGAATTTGATGCTGCTTACTTATCGAATGTGTATGAGTTTGCTTACATGCCTACCAATCAGGATGATGGTTTCATTTTTCAACCCGACGACAACCAGATAAAAGTTATCAGGACACAAGATTTTCAGTCGGTTTCGCTTTTGAAGTGCGACTTAATAACCACCCAATCGCGCTTGCACTACTCCAAAGCAGGAATTGTGGCTTGGGACGATAAGGCGGTGTACTTGCTAAATCGGAAAAACGTGTGAACGGAGTATATTTAAAAAAAGTTAAGCGTTCATTCCCTACCTCTTCAATCTTTCACTTCTTAGGCAAGAGAAATATTAAAAAAACAAAAAAGCCGTTGTAAATTTTTAATTTACAACGGCTTATATTTTTCTGTGTGACTCGTTTGGGATTCGAACCCAAGACCCCATCCTTAAAAGGGATGTGCTCTACCAGCTGAGCTAACGAATCATTTATCTCTCAAAAGCGGTGCAAAAGTATATCGAATTTTTTAATAAACAAATAAATTAACCGAAAAAATATCAAGAAAAAGCATTTTTTTTATAATTTGTTATTTATCAGGATTTTTATTTTGAAATAATTTATGAGGCGCATTATTTCTGAATCGAATGTCGAAAGTTTTCGTTTATTTTCAAGAAAAATCCTTAATTTGCGGTGTTTTTAATCCAATTAATAAAATGCACTAACTATGTTTGTATCAGAAACACAACTGCGAGTTCGATATGCCGAAACAGATAAAATGGGTTACGTATATTATGGTAAATATGCTGAATATTACGAAATTGGGCGAACAGACTCCATTCGTAAATTTGGAATGACTTACCGGCGCATGGAGGACGAAGGTATTATTTTACCTGTTTTATCGTTTAGCTGTAAGTACATTCGCCCTGCCTACTACGACGACTTGCTCACCGTGCGCACCATGATAAAAGAAAAGCCCGAAACACGGCTCAAATTTGAGTATGAAATAATCAATGAGCAAGGCGAATTGATAAACGTTGGTGAAACAGTATTGGTTTTTGTAGATGCAGCTACCCGCCGCCCTCGCAAAGCACCCGACGACTTTCTCCAACAATTAAACCAATACTTCGACAAATAACAAAGGGAGAAAAACTTGACTATTAAACCAAGCTCTTTAACTCTCAAGCTTAAAACTAAAACAATGGAAAAATCAGAAATCGTAGAATTACTCCAACATAAATTTGAACCTGAACTTGCTGAGGCAATTGCGCAATTCAAATTAACTGAATTTACTGGAAATTATGTGTTTGGCAGCGATGAAGCTACTGCGCATATTAGTTTTATTCCGCTGGTAATAAAGGGGAATATACGAACCGTAAAACACGACGCATTGGGCAGAGAACTTTTAATTTACCAAATACAACCGCTTCAAAGTTGTATATTGAGCATCAATGCTACCTACAACCAGCATTGCAGTAATGTAAGTGCTTATACCACAGAACCTACATTTGTCATTCTTATTCCGTCAGAATTTTCAAATACTTGGATCGAAAAATATCAGTCGTGGCGAAAGTTTGTATTCGGATTGTACGATGAACGATTGCAGGAATTGTTGCAGCAGCACGACGATATTTCGCAACAAAAAGATGACATTGAGCGCCATCAGAGTGCTATATCCGATAGCATCCGGTATGCGCAGCGCATCCAAGCAGCTATTCTACCGCCCGAAGAATTAATCGGTCAATTGGTGCCCGATTATTTTGTGTTGTTCCAACCGCGTGATGTGGTGAGTGGCGATTATTATTGGGTACACAGCTACGGAAAAAGAACCGCCATTGCAGTTGCCGATTGCACCGGTCATGGTGTACCGGGCGCGTTTATGAGTATGTTGGGCGTTTCAACGTTGAATAATATTGCTTTGGATGGATTAGAATGGTCGGCTGCCGAATTTCTGAATGAGATGCGCAAAAGTGTGAAACGCGCTTTGCGACAAACTGGAAAGGATGATGAGGCAAAAGATGGTATGGATATGGTGTTGATACTCTATGACAGAGCAAATTACAAGCTGCAATTTGCAGGTGCTTACAATCCAATTTTTATTATTCGCAACAACGAGATAATTGAATTAAAAGCCGACCGGATGCCCATCGGTATTCACTATGTGGAAAAGGAATCGTTTACCAATCACGAGTTTAATTTGATTAGTGGCGACCGTGTATATGCTTTTTCCGATGGTTATGCAGATCAGTTTGGTGGAAATGAGAACACTAAGTTTAAAATAAAAAACTTCAAGCAATTGCTTTTAGGTATTCATCATAAACCAATGCCCGAGCAAGAAACTATTCTCCGCACAACCATCGAACAATGGCGAGGTGAGCATCAACAAGTTGATGATATTCTTGTAATGGGTTTTGCTGTCAATTAGTCTTATTTAGGAATCATTACGGTTTCGTATTTGCAACTTTTAGCTATCCGCACCCTATCAAAAAAGTCGGGATGATAGCGATTCTCGACATACATTTTGGTTTGATCGCAATAATGTACGCTTGCCGGTATGCCCGAAGTGCCGGTTGGTATCACTGTGAGCGAAGCATCCCAATCGTCAAGCGAGAAAATATGCCTGTGCGATGCGCCATGCACCACTGCAAACGGGCTACTCGTGGAATAGCTGTAAGGGCTAACAGTGTGTGAACTACCGCCAATTTTGTACGATTCCTGACTTAAACCAAATACAAAATCCAATGCTTTGACTTTACTCAGCGGATGTGTGAGTTTGAATTGATGAACTGTTCCCCACTGCCAACCGGTAATATCTTTTCCAAAATCTTTCGTTAGCTCCTCAATGGTCTGTTGATAACTGCGCACAAAAATATCATTGCGCGATTCTTTTTCTGGTGTGTTCACATCATCAAACCACGATAAGGAGGCATCCATCCAACCTTTTTGAAGCATATTTTTTACCAAGGTAAAGTTTTTCAAAAATTCGGTATATAGTTCATCGCCTAACTCGTCGCTGAGTATATTTTTAGCAATATT
>JFJP01012390.1_pt1 | contig 10929 bp, 7 predicted proteins | sample 431651 | NCBI WGS metagenome assembly JFJP01 (sample SAMN02602958, study PRJNA72255) | Microbial mat metagenome, whole genome shotgun sequencing project. | biome: fresh water; feature: sink hole; material: water; isolation source: purple microbial (photo- and chemosynthetic) mats found in...
GTATTATATAATCGGGAGACCATGAAAAAACACCACACATTAGCAGGTTTGTTCGCCGGTCTGGCCGCCGCCTCGATCTGGGGCGGGATGTACGTTGTCAGCAAAGTCGTGATGGAAGTCATTCCCCCATTCCCATTACTGGCGATCCGCCTGGTGATGGGCGCATTCGCTTTGGGGATCGTGATTTTTTTTCGCAGGAACAAAACCCCGCTCACCAGGGAGTTCTTTTGGACCAGCGCCATGGTCGGTTTTGTTGGATATGGCATTTCGCTTGGATTTCAATTCGTTGGGACTGACCTTTCAACCGCTTCCAACGGTTCACTGGTCACGTCCGCCACGCCTGCTTTTGTCTTGATCTTTGCGCCATTTTTACTGGGCGAGCGCACCACAAAACGGGGTATCATCGCGCTGGCTGTTTCCACCCTGGGAGTGGTGGCAGTGATCGACCCCCGTAACGCGGAACTCTCCCCGACTCTGTTTTGGGGCAACATGAGCCTGCTGGCAGCGGCCCTAACCTGGGCTCTTTATTCTGTGCTGGTACGGAAGGTATCAAAGACCGGCGACCTGTTAACCTCAAGCGCAATCATGCTCCTGGGCGGTCTGCCTTCAAGCTTGCTGCTTGGCGCGTGGGAAATGCAAACACAGGGTATCGGCGAGATTACCACCGGCATTATCCTGGGGGTGCTGTTTCTCGGGATCATCTCCACAGCACTGGCAATGTTCATGTGGAACTATGCCTTTGCGGAATTGCCAGCAGGGGTCGCATCGCTGACTTTCTTTGCCCAGCCGGTTGTCGGGACCCTGCTTGGTTGGTTTTTCCTCTCCGAAAAGATCACGCCGCTCTTCCTGGCCGGGGGCGTGTTGATCGGGATCGGCATCCTGATCGCGACGAGTGAAAAGTAAAAGCGAAGGATCTCAGGATGGGAATAGCTTCGAGCAGTTATTGGCACAAAAAAAGCGCTGGAAAAATTTCCAACGCTTTTTTTATTCCAGGTGCTATGCCTCGCCAACAGTGTGAAGCAAGGCCATGTTTGGCGGGCGTTGTGCGCCGACAGGATAGCCGCAGACCATCACAACCTGCTGCCCCGGTTGAATGCCCGATTGGCGCAGCAGAGCTGCATCTACATCGGCGATCATTTCGTCCATGGTATCGGCAAAATTTGTAAGATAGGGTTGAACGCCCCATAAGAAGGAAAGCTGCCTGAAGGTTTCCTGCTCGGGGGTAAAGGCTAAAATCCGTTTGGCGGGGCGTGCTTTGGACATCAGCCAGGCAGAGCGCCCCTGCATGGTGAAGACGGCAACGGCGCGGACTTCGGGGTCTTTGGTGAGCACGTTTGCGGCGCGCGCCATCGAGGCGGCATCGCTTTCACCCAAACCTGCCCTGCCATCCTGCCGGCTTCCCCATTCGATAAAGTGCGCCTCGGCTTCCTTGACGATCCGGGACATCATGGCTACTGCCTCGCTTGGATATTCTCCCGAGGCGGTTTCTGCCGAGAGCATGACCGCGTCTGTGCCATCGAAAATTGCGTTGGCAACATCCGAAGCCTCGGCGCGCGTGGGCAATGGATTCTGGATCATGGATTCAAGCATTTGTGTGGCGGTGATGACCAGCTTGGCACGCGCATTTGCCGAGTGGATAATGTGCTTCTGCAGGACCGGCACTCGCTCCGGCGGAAGTTCCACGCCGAGGTCGCCGCGCGCAACCATCACACCATCCACGATTTCGAGGATCTCCTCCAGTTCATTCATGGCTTCGGGCTTCTCGAGCTTGGCGATCAAAAGCGGCATGACCCGCCGGTGTTTACCCTCTGAAAATGCCTCCATTGCCGCGCGCACGACCTTTACATCATCCGCACTGCGGACAAAGGAAATGGCAACCGCATCCACACCCTGCGAAATACCGAAGGCAAGGTCAGCCTTATCCTTTTCGGTAAAGCCTGCGATGCGTAATCTGACACCCGGCAGGTTGATGCCCTTATGAGAAGACAATGTGCCGCCCACGAGTACCTTTGCGCATACCACGCACCCATCAGAGCTCAGCACTTCGAGTGCCAGTCGCCCGTCATCGAGCAGCAGGCGGTCACCCGTCTGGACGGATTCAAAGAGCTCTCGAAAGTCCACCGGGATCTTCTGGGTGTCGTTCAGCGGCGGTTCATCTTGTGTGGCATACAGACAGACCCGCTCACCGATCAACAGCTGGAGCGGAGCCGGGAGTTTGCCGACCCGGATCTTCGGACCCTGCAGATCCTGCAGGATGCCAATGGGCACGCCAAGTTTTTTGGAAACAGCGCGGATCCGCGAAATTTTCGCCTCGTGCTCCTCGTGTGTTCCGTGTGAGAAATTCAAACGAGCCACATTCATCCCTGCATTGATCAGCGCCTCAAGTGCCTGTTCAGATTCAGAGGCAGGCCCAATGGTCGCAACAATTTTTGCTCTTCTCATTTTGTTTTCCTTATTTTATTTACAAAGTCATTAAGTTTTACCACGAAATCATGAAAAGGGTTACGTACCAAAACTGGCGATCTGATGACCGCCAGTTTTATTTTTACCACAAAGATACGCCGTTCAAAAATGAGGAAATTCAAACCACATGGTTCAACATCGGACTGCCGAACCCCAAAGCCCATTTACCCAGGCTTAGATCCACTGCAATATTTTCGCCTGCTTGCGCAGGTCAGCGCGGAAGTCGGGGTGGGCAATGCTGATCAGGGATTCAACACGCTGGCGGATGGTTTTGCCATAGACGTCTGCAACACCGTATTCGGTGACCACGTAGTGCATGTGATTGCGTCCTGTCACCACGCCCGCGCCCTGCTTGAGCATCGGGACGATCTTGCTGACCAGGGTCCCGTCCTTCATTAAGGTGGTGCTGGGCATGGCAATGATCGGCACACCGCCTTTCGAGCGTGACGCGCCGTAGATAAAGTCCAACTGCCCGCCGACCCCGCTGAAGAATTTGTGACCAATACTGTCGGCACAGCCCTGACCGGTTAGATCAACTTCAATGGCGGAATTGATCGCCACCTGGCGGTCGTTCTGGGCGATCACAAACGGGTCGTTGACATATTCCTGGCGATGGAATTCGCACAGCGCATTATCATGCGCCCAACGGTACAGCTTCTGCGTTCCGAGAATGAACCCCACTACGATCTTGCCATTATGGATGGTCTTGCGTGAATTGTTGATGACACCCTTTTCGACCAGCCGCACCACACCATCCGAGAACATTTCGCTGTGGACGCCAAGGTCCTTTTTCTCATCAAGGTAATTCAAGACCGCGTCGGGAATGCCGCCAATACCCAACTGCAGCGTCGCGCCGTCCGGGATCAGGTCGGCAATATAGCCTGCGATCTTCTTGCTCAACTCATCACCGTCACCGCCCTGCGGCATTTCGACCACAGGATAATTAACCGGCACCACATGGGTCAGTTTGCTGACATGGATGAATGAATCGCCCAGGGTGCGCGGCATTTGTTCGTTGACTTCGGCAATGATGATCTTCGCCGCCTCAGCCGGAGATTTGCTCAAGCCCACTTCCACACCCAGCGAGCAGAAACCATGCTCATCAGGCGGCGAGACGTGGATCATGGCCACATCCACCGGCAGGATCCCATTCTTGAAAAGCAGGGTGAATTCCGAAAGCAGCACCGGCGTAAAGTCGGCGCGGGCTTCCTGCACTGCCTTGCGTACATTGGCGCTGATAAACAGCGTGTTGACCCGAAGATGTCCTTCCATCTCCGGCTTGACATAATCACTGGGGGCGATCGAAAGCGCCTGGCAGATCTCCACATTGGTTACTTCCGGCGCATACCCCACCAGGGCCGCCAGTAATTTTTGCGGCACCGAGACGTTGCCGGTCATAAAAACGCGCTGGTTGGATTTAATAACCCGCACCGCCTCTTCAGCGCTGCACACGCGGGACTCGTAAACATTTTTCCAGTCCATGATTATTATTCCTTTCCAGCCATTGTGCGGGAAAGATGCTGCATCTTCCCCGCGTGAGTATTTACCGCAGAAGCAATATCGGGATTTGTGGCGATCGCTTTCTCGACGCCCTTGTCGGCAATTTCCAAAATGTACAACATCGCCGCATTGACGAAAGCATGAGTGGCAGTGCGCGCCACTGCGCCGGTAATGTTCGGGACGCAGTAATGCAATATATTTTCTTCAATGTACACCGGGTGTTCATGGGTGGTCGGGCGCGATGTTTCGACACAACCGCCCTCATCGATGCTGACATCCATAATGACCGAGCGCGGTTTCATCGAACGCACCATCTCGCGCGTTACCACGATCGGCGCGCGATGCCCACTGGCCAGTACCGCGCCCACCACCACGTCTGCATATAACACCGAACTCTCGATATTACGCTTGGTGGCCAGTTTGGTCACGATACACGGGAAGCGGTCCCAGATGCGCTGGAGCACGCCAATATTTTGGTCAAGGACGGTCACGTGTGCGCCCATGCCCAGGAACATTTGCGCGGCAGATGTACCGACCATGCCGCCGCCAATGATGACAACCTCGGCCGGGGGAACACCGGGCACACCGCCCATCAGGATGCCCCTGCCGCCCCAGTTATTTTGAAGCAGTCGCGCCGCGATCTGCGCCACCATTGCGCCGCCCATCTGACTGAACGGGCGCAGGACCGGCAGGGAACCATCCGCTGTCTGGATCTGTTCATAGGCAATGGATGTGATCTTCTTTTCGAGCATGATCTCGATCTTATCCTGGCGGGTCGAAGCGAGGTGCAGGAAACCAGCCAGGGTTGTCCCGTTGCGCAGCCAGTTCAATTCGTCCCGCGTCGGACGGGAGACCTTTAACACAAGGTCGGCGCGTCCAAAGGACTCTTCGGGTGAAAACACAAGACGCGCGCCTACCTTTTCGTAATCCTTGTCACTGAAACCGGTCAGAGCGCCCGCATCGTGTTCGACGATCACCTGGTGCCCGCTTTGGGTGAGAATTTCCACCCCTGCAGGTGAAAGTCCCACGCGGTACTCAAAAGGTCTGCTTTCTTTTGGAATTCCAATATTCATCATGTGCCTCCACATAAAAGGCCCTAAAGGTCGCATGAACCTTTAGGGCCATAGAATTTATTCCAGATTGAGAACTTCACGAATGGACGGCAGCGCCCAATCAATGGTTTCCTTGTCGATCACGAGCGGCGGGGCAAAGCGGATCACATTGTCGTGTGTCTCCTTGGCAAGAATGCCCTTCTGCTTCAAAGCCTCGCAGAAACGGCGCGCGCCCTTTGCTTCGGGTTTGAGTTCCACACCAATCAACAAACCACGCCCGCGGACTTCCTTGATGTGCGGGCTGGGAATTTCACTCAACTGTTCGACAAAATACTCTCCCAGGCACTGGGAACGCTCAGCCAGTTTCTCCTCGCGGATGACGCGCAGCGCGGCACGGGATACCGCCGCCGCCAGCGGATTACCGCCGAAAGTTGAGCCATGCTCGCCGGGCGTGAATAAGCCGAGAATTGCCTTATCTGCCAGGACCGCCGAGACGGGATAAAAACCGCCAGCCAGCGCCTTGCCAATAATGGTCACATCTGCGCGGACATCGTCGTGGTGTGCCGCGAACAGCTTGCCGGTACGCGCCAGCCCCGTCTGGATCTCATCAGCCATGAACAGCACATTATTCTTCTTGCAAATTTCAGCGACCTTCTTCAAATATCCAACGGGTGGAATGATGACGCCCGCCTCACCCTGAATCGGCTCCAGCAGTACCGCGGCGGTGTTGGGTGTGATGGCCTTCTCCAGCGCATCAGCGTCACCATAGGTGACTGTCACAAAGCCCGGCGTGAAGGGACCAAAGTCATCGCGATAGGACGGCTCGGTGGAAAATGAAATGATGGTCACGGTACGCCCGTGGAAATTATTCGACGCGACAATGATCTCAGCCTGGTGGCGCGGAATTTTCTTGACCTGATAAGCCCACTTGCGGGCAAGTTTGACGGCAGTCTCGACAGCCTCTGCGCCGGAGTTCATCGGCAGGGACATTTCGTAGCCGGTCATCTCGGACAGTTCCTTGTAGAGCAGCGGCAGTTGGTCATTGCGGAAGGCGCGCGAGGTCAGGGTGACCCGCTTCGCCTGGTCGATCAAGGCCTTCAATATTTCAGGGTGGACATGTCCCTGGTTCACCGCGGAATATGCCGAAAGACAATCAAGATATTTTTTGCCTTCCACATCGTACACCCACACCCCTTCCGCCTTTTCGATCACCACATCCAGCGGATGATAGTTATGCGCACCATATTCTTCTTCGATCTTAATATAGTCCTGGGTATTCATTGATTATCCTATAGGGTTGAACAGGAATTGGGGCTGCCAATTCCTGAACTAGTTTTATGCCGCACCAAATAAACGCGCCAGAACTGCCTTTTGCGCGTGCAGGCGGTTATGTGCCTGCGGGAAGATAACCGAATGGGGACCATCGGCGACTTCGTCAGTCAACTCGTGATTGCGATGCGCAGGCAGGCAGTGCATGACGATCACATCCTTGTCTGCTTCATCCACCAGCCGGGCATTGACCTGATAAGGCGGGAAGACCTGCTCACGCTTGGCGGTTTCCTCTTCCTGACCCATGGAGGTCCACGTGTCGGTGTAAATGACGTGCGCACCCTTGACCGCTTCGTGCGGGTCGCGCAGGAAGGTCAGTTTGCTGCCTGTATTCATGGCGATCTTTTCAGCGATCTCAATTGCCTTGGGGTTGGTGTCGTAGCCTTCAGGCGTGGCGGTTGTGAAATTCCAGCCGAGTTGGGCAGAGACATGCATCAATGAAGTGGTGACGTTATTACCATCCCCAATATAACTGACATTCAAGCCTTTTGATTTTTTTCCAAATTTTTCAATGATGGTCAAGGCGTCCGCCATGCCCTGGCAGGGATGGTTGTAATCACTCAAGCCGTTGACGACGGGAATTTCAGACCACTTTGCCAGCTCCAGCACGTGCGCATGATCAAAGACCCGCGCCATCAGCGCCTGAACATACCCGGACAGCACACGCGCCACATCCGCAATGGATTCGCGCTTGCCCAGGCCGATCTCACTTGGCGAAAGATAAAGCGCGTCGCCGCCGCAGTGCCGCATGGCCATATCAAATGAAATGCGGGTGCGCAGGCTCGGTTTCTGGAAGATCATTCCCAGTACCTTTCCTTTGAAGATCTTCTTGTTGCCTTTCTTGAAATGCTCCTTCTTGAGCGTGAGCGCAAGGTCGAGCATATCTTGAATTTCATCCGATGAGTAATCGGAGATCGAGAGAAAGTCCTTCATGGTTGCTCCTTAGGGTTATTGTCTTTGGTTCACCATTGTTGGGAATTTCTTCAAAGACTGAAAAAATTGACGACCAAAGTATATCTTTATTGTGCAATTTTGCCATGTCTCAAGCATCACGCTTAACGCGTGACATTTCGCCAGATTCTTTGTGCCGCATCGGCGTTTAAACCTCTGTTTATCATGTCGATCCCTGCTTGTCGTTTCGCCCCCCTGTTTGTCGTTTCGACCTCTTTTTTTCGTTTCGAGCAGAGCGAGAAACCTTGCTCGATGGTGGTGAAGGTTTCTCCTCGAAGGGCGCTCGCGAAACGACAATATAGGGGCACTCGTCGGGCACCTGTCCCGGTGTACTTCCGGAAATGACATTTCACAAGATTTGTCGTTTCGACCCCTGTTTGTCGTTTCGACCGCAGGGAGAAACCTTGGTTTTCTGCGGTGCAAGATTTCTCCTCGGAAAGCAATCGTCGAAATGGCAACACAAAATTTGTAGTTTCGACCAAAGGGAGAAACCTTTCACGATGGCTGGCGCACCTTTTTCCAGTAACGCAGCATGCCATCGGCGCCCATGCCAAGCGGGTTGGCCAGGGTGTAGGCGCGGATGGTATCTTCGCTCAAGTGCTGGGCGTAACTTTGCGATTCCATCCAGGCTTCATACCTGGCGCGCAGAATATCCACCGGCGGATCGTTGGGCATCACTTCCTCCAGCCACTTCTCGGTCTCGGCCAGTATCTTTTGCAATTCATTCAAGTGCCATTCGGCATCATCGAATATGCCAAAATGGGTCGGCGCGATGCGCGGAAATTTAAAGGATTGCAGACGGGTCAGGGTCTCACGCCATTTGCTGAAGTGCAGTTCAGGCGGCACCATGGGCGCGCGCATATATTTATAACCGGGGATCCGCACTCCGCCCACGTCACCCGTGAAACAGACATCCTCGAACAGGTAACAGCAGTGATGTTCGGCATGACCCGGTGTGTGGAGCGGAAGAATGCGCAGACTGCCAACCATGATCTCCTCTGCATCCGTTGTCGTCGTCAGTTTATCCGCCGGGACGGGCAGGAACTCACCCCACAGCGTTTGCATTTGGTCGCCATAGATGCGCGTGGCACTGGCGATCAATTTTTCTGGGTTGAGCAAATGCGGCGCACCATTGGGGTGGACGAATATTTGCGCACCCTGGCGCGAGAGCCAGCCCGCCGCGCCCGCATGGTCGAGGTGAATGTGGGTCAGCAGCACGTGGGTTATGTCGCGGGTCGAGTAACCTTCCTGCGCCAGAGCCGCCTGCAGTGCGGGCAGGGTCGAGCCGGGTCCGCTCTCGACCAGCACCACTCCCCCGTCATGCGGGATCATGTACGTGGCGATCGAATTCTTCATCCCCTGAAAATTTAGATCTAGTGTGACAATACGGGACTTTGCCATTTACGCATCTCCTGTGAAATCAGATCGGTGGTGAGGGTGGAAAGCGCCTGCTTGAGGTCGGCATCACACGCGACCAGGCAGACAGGCACACGCCGTTCGTGCAAGGAACGGGCAAGTTTTTCGGTGCCATGTGGACCGCCAAAGGTGGCCGCATCCAGCAGGACAACCACGGGGCGCAAATACCGCCGCTGCAGGTCGTCCACTGCCTGCAAAAGTTCGGGGCGCGTGGTGGGCGTGACCAAGATGGCGGTTGAGCCTTGCGGCAGCTGCGAAGCTTGCGCCGCCACCAGGGCGGCGATCGAAAGGTCGCCATCGGCTTCGACAAAGGCCAGGGTCTCCAGGATCCTGCCTTCCTGCCGTTCGCTGCGCTCGGCATGGTGGACGGTGAAGGCCTGCCCGGCGCTGGCATAGCCCACTGCGCGGCGTTGGGCGATGAAATAATGAGCCAGCGAGGCGGTGATGCTGATCGAATATTCAAGCGAGGATGGGGGCAGTTTGAACTCCGGCTTGCGCCCAAAAAATGTGGTCTCGGTCGGCACCTGGTCATCCACGTATGGTTTCTGACGATGCACAGAAGCCTGCGAATCAAGATAAAGCCAGACCTCGGCCTGCGGGTCCTGCTCAAACTCCTTGACCATCAACTGGTTGCGGCGCACACTGGTGGGCCAGTGAATGCGCTTCATCGCGTCGCCGTGAATATATTCGCGCACCCCGGACGCGTGCGGCGTGATATCTGAAGACCTGCGGCGTATGACCTGACCACCGGGCAAAAGTCCGGGCGGCAGGTGGAAGGAGCTAAGGTTAAAAAGCATTGGGAGGACGAGCAGGGTCTGCGCGGCAGGGACCTCGCGGCTGGAGCGGAACAATCCGAACGGGTCGCCGGTGGTAATGCGGGTGGGACCCAGCGTAAACGCGCCGCGCCGGGTAAGCCAGGTGCGCGCCAGATAAGTCCGCTTTTGACGTCCCAGCACCAGAGACATCAGGCGCGAGCCAGAGGCATGGGGAATGCGCGAGCGGTTGAAGATCTCGATCCAGGGCGCCACGACCCGGCTGCCGTTCATCAACTCGTAATGTTCTTCAAAGAAATCACCGACATTGGCGCGTAAGACTCGGGCGCTTCTGGTTACACGCAATCCGCGTGCCACCCAGCGCACCCAGAGCCAATTGCCAATGGTGAGCAGGACGCCCAGGTAAATAAAACGCGAATAAAGATCGGCGCCCGTGATCATTGCGCCCGCGCCGCCGACCAACAGCAGCAGGACGACAAAAATCCGACCTGATCTCATCTGGCTTTCTTTCCGGGCTGGTCAGAGAAGAATTCGCCGCCGGGCACCGAGGTGGCATAGACCGCGTCCTGCACGATGCGGTCTGACCCCAGGTCACGCAGGCGGGCGGCGGGACTGACGATGATGCGATGCGCCAGCACGGCCACCGCCAGGGCCTGAATATCATCCGGCAGGACGTAATCACGACCCAGCATGGCGGCCCGCGCCTGCCCCGCTCTCGCCAGGAACAGACTGCCGCGCGGGCTGGCGCCCAGGTACACATCTTCACTTTTGCGGGTGTGGGAGGTCAACTCCACCACATAGCGTTTAATGGCCGGGGAAATAAAGACCCGCTTCACATCCTCCGCTGCCTGCAGGATCTGCTGCAGGTTGACGATGGGCTGCAGAGTCTCGATGGGGTGCTGCAGCTGCTGGGCATCGAGCACGCGGATCTCATCTGAAATGGATGGATACCCCAGACGCAGGCGCAACAGGAAGCGGTCGAGCTGGGCTTCGGGCAGCGGGAAGGTGCCTTCGTATTCGATCGGGTTTTGGGTCGCCAGCACCATGAAAGGCTTGGGCAAAATATGGGTCACCCCATCCACCGTCACCTGGCGCTCCTCCATGGCCTCGAGCAAAGCCGCCTGGGTCTTGGGCGTGGCGCGGTTGATCTCATCCGCCAGGATGATCTGCCCAATGACAGGACCCGGACGGAACTCAAATTCATTCTTTTGCTGGTTGTAAATGGAAACGCCCGTCACATCGCTGGGCAGCATGTCGGGCGTGAATTGGATGCGGTTGAAACTGCAATCGAGCGAACGCGCCAGACTGCGCGCGAGCATGGTCTTGCCCACCCCCGGCACATCCTCGATCAGTACATGCCCCTGGCACAACAACCCGATCACGATCAACTCGATGGCCTGCTGTTTGCCAACGATCACCTTCGCCAGATTTTCGATCACCTGTTC
>JFJP01019871.1_pt1 | contig 10929 bp, 7 predicted proteins | sample 431651 | NCBI WGS metagenome assembly JFJP01 (sample SAMN02602958, study PRJNA72255) | Microbial mat metagenome, whole genome shotgun sequencing project. | biome: fresh water; feature: sink hole; material: water; isolation source: purple microbial (photo- and chemosynthetic) mats found in...
TTTCATCCATGCGCCCCTTGCGGGGAACGGCCTGCTTGACGCCAAAATTGAGCGCCTGGATGGAAATAAACTTGACAATCTTCAGGCGATGCGCATTGGAATACCCTCGTCTTGTCAACAATACGTTTAACATAATTCATCAGCATTGAAGGTTGTCTCCGATCCCGTCAGGATTTTGCGGGTCAACGCCAATCCATCATGCTGATGTCGTAACACGATGGGAGCAACGCATGATGAAAAAAAGCCTTGTGTTCGGAGTATTCGGGATCATGTTGTTTGGCGCAAGTCTGGCCGTCGCCGAGAATCCGCGCGAAACGTTGACGCAGATTTCCACGCTTGATGCGTTGATTAGCGGTATTTATGATGGACAATACACGATTAAAGACGTGAGGCAGTACGGCGACACCGGCCTTGGTACATTTCAAGGGCTGGACGGCGAACTATTGATGATGGATGGCACAATCTATAAAATCGCCTTTGATGGCACGGTCAGTACGCCGGATGACGCCACGCTCATTCCATTCGTCGCCGTCACGTTTTTCGATATCGATCAGGAAAAACCGTTGGCCGAAGACTTGACCTTGAAGGACTTTCCGGCGACGACCGACGCGCTGCTCGCGACGCCCAATCTGTTTTATGCTGTCCGTCTCGATGGCACGTTCAAGAAGATGAAAACCCGCAGCGTTCCAAAACAGGAAAAACCCTATCCGCCATTGACGGACGTGGTCAAAAAACAGTCAGTCTTCGAATTCGAGAACGTCGAAGGCACGATCATCGGCCTGCGCTGCCCCTCGTATGTCAAAGGGTTGAATGCGCCGGGCTATCATCTCCACTTTCTGACCAAAGACGGCAAAGCAGGCGGCCATGTCCTTGATTTTACCGTCAAAGAAGCGACGCTCAAAATTGACCAGACTGCCGAATTTTCCATGATTATCCCTGAGAATCAGGACTTCTATCAGCATCAATTCGCCGAAGAAAACAGTGCCGCCCTCCAGCAAGTGTTGCAATCCCCCAAAAAATAATCCTGCTTCGCGTCAGCCTCTCTTCATTCGAAGAGAGGCTTCTGTTCAAGGCTTGTCATTGCGAGCGCGCTTTTCAGCGAAGCAATCTCCCGCTCGATAGGGGGATTGTTTCGTCGCGATCGATCCTCGCCATGACAAGCCTTGCCCTGCTCACGCGCGTTCGGCGGTCTGCATCGCGCGTTCGAAATAGGTCAATAAGTCTTCATCCTGATAGGCGCGGACGAACTCTTTGATCTTCTCGGCAAAAGGTGCGTAGGCCGGATCGAGATCGGCGACGCGATTGGCTTCGGCGGTGATTTCATCCGGCACGCCGCTCAACACGGCCTCGTACAGCCGCGTCAAGACCACCTTGGGCGGGAACGCGACGGCTTGTTCTACCAGGGCGGCGGCGGGCGTTGCGACCGCTTCAGCTTCGGCATACGTCCACTCGATGTGGAGATGCGTTCCGAGCGTCTCCAATAATTGCGCCGCCATCACCGGTTTCGGCAGAAAATCGTCACACCCCGCAAGCTTGCTTTTTTGCTTATCCGCATCGAAGACGCTCGCGCTGACCGCCACGATAATGACATCGCGCAATTCCGGAATCTGCCGAATTTGTTGTGCTGCTTCAATGCCCGTCATGACCGGCATGATGATGTCTGTCAGAATCACATCCGGCCGTATCTGGCGGGCTTTCGCCACGAGTTCCTGGCCGTCGTCGGCCAATTCGATCTCAAAGCCCAGCGGCTCCAGCAGATGCACCAGCACGAGCCGGTTGGCGAGTTTATCATCCGCCACGAGGATTTTGCGGCGCGGGCCGGCGTAGCCGATCACGTCTTGTTGGCGGTGTTGCTGGACTTCGCACAATTCGACCGCCGCGCCCGGCAATTCGATTTCGAACCAGAAGGTCGTACCGACGCCCGGCGCGCTCTTGACTTCGATGTCGCCGCCCATCAATTGCACGAGGCGGCGGCTGATCGCCAGTCCCAAGCCCGTGCCTTCGGCGCGGGTCTGCATGTCGCCGACTTGTTCAAAGGGCTTAAACAACTTGTCGAGCGCGTCTGGCGCGATGCCGACGCCCGAATCGAGCACCTCGAAGCGGAGGAGCGCGACGGTCAAGGGATCGGACGCGCTCCCGCCGTCCGGCCGAGCGGCGAGCGTCCGGCTGCGCAGTGTGGAGACGCGCAGAATCACTTTGCCGGTGGCTGTGAATTTGACCGCGTTCCCCAACAGATTGAGCAGTACCTGGCGCAAGCGTTTTTCATCCGCCGACACGCCGGTCGGCAGCGGCGGCAGGGCTTGCAACTCGAACAGGAGGTTTTTCTGTTCTGCGCGCATCCGAATGATGCCGGCGATGCTGTCCAGAAAATTCCGAAAATGCATGCTGGCCGGGGCTAATTCCAATTTGCCGGCTTCGACTTTCGCGAGATCGAGAATGTCGTTGATCAGCGTCAGGAGATGGCTGCCGCTCTGATAAATAATGTTTAGACCGTCCTTTTGCACCGCCGTGAGGCTGCGATCCCGCGTGAGAATCTGCGCGTAGCCGAGAATCCCGTTGAGCGGCGTGCGCAGTTCGTGGCTCATATTCGAGAGAAATTCGCTTTTGGCTTGATTGGCGACTTCGGCCTTGTTTTTGGCGCTGCTCAGTTGTGTGTTCGATTCGGCCAATTCCTGTGTGCGCTCTTTCACCACGCGCTCTAAATGTTGCTTTTGCGCTTCAATGCCCCGGACGCGCACAAAAACGCCGCCGATCACGGCCCCGACCGTCGCCGCGCCCGCCAGGATTCGAAACCACCACATCCGCCAGAACGGCGGCACGACCGTCACCTGCAAGCTCGCCTCGCGGTCGCTCCAGACGCCGTCATTATTCGAACCGCGTACGCGCAGCGTGTGCGTGCCGTCGGGAATGCCCGCATACCGGCCAAATCGCCGCGTACCGGCGTCATACCAATCTTTGTCCACGCCTTCCAGTTTGTATTGGTAGCGGTTTTTTTCCGGGTTGGTGTAGTTCAAGGCCGCAAACTCGAATTCGAAGAAGTTGTTGCGCCAATCCAATTGAATCGCCTGCGCCCGCTCCGTTGCGGACGACAGCGTCATCTCCTCATTGCCCTGTTTGAGCGCGGTCAGATAGACCGGCGGCTGAAACGGATTTTTCGTCAGATTTTGCGGATAAAAGCTATTCGCGCCGCCGATGCCGCCAAACCACATTTCGCCGTCGCGGGCTTTGAGTTTGCCCTGAAAAAAGAGGTTGCCTTGCAAGCCATCCTCGGCCGTGAACAGGGTCATCTCTTCCGTTTTCAGGTTGAAACGCACCAGGCCGCTGGCCCCGGCCAGCCACAAATTGCCGTCGTTATCCTCAACCAGCGCATAGACGGCGGCCATCGGAAAGCCGTCGGCGGGCGGGTAATTCTTGAATGTGCCGGTCTGTTTGTCGAATTTGGCAATCCCATTATCCGCCGACGCGACCCAGAACGCGCCATTCGAGGTTTCGAGCGCGTCAGATAGCACATTCGTTCCAACGCTGGTGGGATCGTCAGGCTTGTGCGTGTACGTCGCCACGACCCGCTCGCTTTTTTTATCGAACTTCATCAAGCCCTGCCCTAACGTCGGCAGCCACAAGATGCCGTCTGTATCTTCATAAATATTCAGATACCACTGGACGCCCTCCAGCGGGAAATTTGTAAACTGCTCAGTGCGCGTATCGAACTTCGTCAAGGCTTTGGTCGCGATCCACAAAATATGCGGGTCTTGCCGATCCGCAATAATCGCGCCGACTTCATGCGCCTCCGCCATGCTGGTCGGGTCGTTCGGATCATGCTGGTAATGTTTGACGCACTGGCCGCTCTGTTTATCGAACTTACTCAAACCGCCATTGGCATACGCCAACCAGAGCGTTCCTGCGCCGTCATCGAACATCGCGGTCGGAAATTTCGCCAAAAGCGCAGTGGAGTCATTCGGATTGGGCTGAAAATTTTGCCAGAGGCCGTTCGTTTTGTCATACCGATACAAGCCTGATTCCGCTGTCCCGATCCAATAAATGTCATCGTGCTGGCGATCTTGCACAAACTGCGCGACACTCGGACTGAGCAAGCCATTGAGATTGTCAGGGCGTCCCTGATACAGCGTGAACTTTCGCAACTCCGGATCATAGACGTGGATATTGCTCATCCAACTAAACAGCCAAATCGTCTTGGTTTGGCGGTCTTGATAGATTTTCGTGATGTCGTTTGTCGAAAGCGCATTGGGGTTATTGGCATCGGCCTTATATTTGATGAACGTGTGCTGTTTATCGAACATCGTCAAGCCTGTATCGCCGTGTGTGTGCGAAATCCAGAGCAGGCCGCGTTCATCCTCCAAAATGGATTCGACCTGTCCGCTGCCCATGCTGTTAGGATTCGCGGGATCCGGCAGGTAGCGGGTGAATTGCTCCGTGTTCGGATCAAAACGATTCAACGCCCCCTGCTGCGTCCCGATCCAGATGATGCCCGCGTTATCCACGACCATCGCCGTAATGTTATCGCTGCTGAGGCTGTTCGGCTGATCCGGCTGGCTGCGGTAGGGCGTAAACGTGCCGTTGGCCTGATCCATTTTATTCAAGCCGCCGCTTTCCGTGCCGATCCACAGCGTGCCAGCCGCGTCTTCCACAATCGCTTTAATGGACTCGTTGCTTAAACTGTTCGGGTCTTTCGGGTCAGCCAAATAGCGGGTGAACGTGCCATTGTCTTTGTTGAATTTGTTCAGGCCCGTACTCGTGCCGACCCATAGCACGCCGCGCCTGTCCTCAAAGAGCGGCTGGCCGGAGTGAACGGGAATGGTGTTGCCGCTTAACGTGGTCGGATCGTTGGGGTCGCTGCGGTAATAGGTGAAGGTATTGTCTGCTTATCGTACACATTCACGCCGTCGCCGAACGTGCCGAGCCAGATCAGGCCGTCGCTGGTTTCATAGACAAAGGCCAGGCCGTCGGAAGAGATCGAATTCTCGCCTTTTTTGTAATATTTAATAGACATCCCATCGAATTTAAGCAGCCCGCTGTTCAGCGTTGCGAACCAGAAGAAGCCGTCGCGATCTTGGATCGCCGATAAAATTTGCTCTTTGGCCTCAAAGACTTTTTTGAAGCGGATATTGTTGACATCGAACGCGATGTCCGCCGCCTGCGCGGCTGTTGCCATAAACCAGAGACCGATCAGCAAGCATCCGATTCGTCGTCTTGACATATATGTTCCTCCGTTGTGTTTGTTATGTGATCTTGCTCCAGCCCGTTCCAAGAATCGTAAATGACATGAATTGATCTATGTCATGCTCGTGTCACCCTGAGGGCCGGAGAGCCGGTTTTTTATGAAAAATGCGTACGTCCTGCTTGACAAATTGGCGCACCGCTGACAGGCTTTCCGTATGAATAACCATCCTCTCCCGAATACGCATGAAGGCTTGACGCAGCGTAGTTGGCAATGGATCCGCGCAGGGCTGCGCCGCTGCCGCGAGAATCCGGCGGATCGACAGTGCTGTCTTGATTGGTGCGCCCGTTTCCCGGCCTGCACGGCGCGCTGGGTTGACATTTTGCAAAATCCGCGTCACGAGATGCTCGAATGCAGCCTCCAAGTCGAAAATTTTTTCGCGCTCCCCGAAGACGTGCGCGACTGGTGGGAATCCGCGCTGCAAAATCATCCGTTTGCCGCGCTGTTTGCGCCGGAACGCTACGCCGCCTTGCGCGGGCAACGCGAGCGTCAGCGCAACGATCCGCCATGCGATTAGATCAACTGTTTCATCTTGCTCGCGCCGCCTGCGCCATTGCCAATGTACCATCTGTCACGATTTTCGGGGCGAACGCGCTGTTGCCCTGGCTGAACGATTTCGGCATCTGTGACATGCGACAATTTCTTGATTCGGCGCAAGTTTCCAGAGAACTCGATCTCTGTGTGGGCGATGGCGCGGACGATACGCTCAATACGCTAATTGACGGTGCGATTGGCGAACTCAGCCAGTTTGACGCGACGTTTGGCGTGTATGCCCACCCCAACCCGCTGACAGGGCTGTTTCATGCGCCGGCCTCATGGATCGCGCGGCGCCGCCTTGAACGAGAGCCGGCGAGCCAAGTGGCGATTATTATCCCGCATTATAGCGATCTCACCGTTTCCAAACTGATCGCCGGCCGTGCGAAAGACCTTGAATTCGTCCGGCGCGTCCTGACGCGGTTCGATCTCTCTGTTGATCAGATGGAAGCGTTGTTGCGCGAGTATTTCGCCGAACACCCGACGCAGCCGTCCCTCGCGTGGCAACATCTCAAACTGTTCAGTTGAAATATTGTCGCATAATCTCCTCTGTACGTGCAAACAGCCGTGTTGGCATGATGCCATGTCGCCCGTTCATGGGTGCGTGTGTGAACAAAGCTGTTCACATGTACGATCTGTTTGAGCCTTATCGAATCCGCCGCGCGACCACGAGCGTCATATCATCGTCTTGGATGTGCTGACACCACGTCAGCACATCGCGCATGACGGCGTCGCACATAACTTCGACGTCTTGCGCGGCATGGGCGGTGATGATGTCTAAAAACCGGGGCATGTCGAGCAATCTCCGCGATTCGTCTTCCGCTTCGGTGAGGCCGTCCGTGTATAAGACCAACAGATCGCCGACCGCCATCACGAATTCAGCATTGTGCGTGACCGCCTCGATATCCGGGATTAAGTTCAGCCACGCGCCGCCGGTTGCAAACGTTTCGCAGCGCCCGGTCTGCGCCCGATAAACCACCAGATCAAGATGATCGCCGGCATGTTGGAAACGGCCGTCGCCTAAATATTTCAGGCTGGTAAAGGTCATAAATTGATCGGTGTGCAAGCGCTCATGCACACTATGGTACAAGACTTTGTTCACGATCGTGACCACCTCGCGCGGCGTCACCTGAAAATTCAGGGTGATTGCCGTCTTGACGGTTTGGGCGATCATCATAATCAAGCCCGGCGTGACGCCATGCCCGGAGACATCGCCGATGCCGAANCGCTGTTCCTGGTCTAAGAGCAGATCGTAATAATCGCCGCCCACTTCAGTCGCGGGCTGCATCACGGCGGCGATCTCGAAATCGGGATGAAGGTGGCGGATCTGCGTCGGCAGCAAGGCGGTCTGAATCTGCCGCGCTAATTCCATTTCCGTGTGCATCCGCAAATTATCATCGGTGAGTTGCGCATTGAGGCCGCGAATCTGCGCATTCGCCGCTGACAGTTCGATGGTTTGCGCTTGCAGCCGTTGCGTCAACTGTCGGATTTGCAAATGCGTGGTGATGCGCGCGAAGACTTCTTCATGCTGAATCGGCTTGGTGATGTAATCTACGCCGCCGACCGCGAACCCCTGGACTTTATGTTCGGTTTGGGTCAAGGCGGTCATGAAGATGACCGGAATTTCGCGCGTCGTGTGGTCTGCTTTCAAGCGGCGGCACGTTTCAAAGCCGTCAATGCCCGGCATCATCACATCGAGCAGAATGAGGTCCGGCCGCAAATGCCGCACACGTTTCAGCGCGAGTTCGCCGTTGCTGGCGATGGCCGTGCGAAAACCGCGCGCTTTCAAATCATCGCCGACGACTTTCAAATTGGTCGGGTTGTCATCAACGATTAAAATCGTGCCGAACGGCGTATCAGGAGGGGGCGTGACTGATGTCAGAATGTCGGGCATGGACGGCTCCTTTCAGAGGGCGATATAGTTATTTTGTTGTTGTCTTGTCATTATTTAGCCTGACCGCGAACGTGGACGTTCGCGATACAGGCGCTCAATAGTTACGTTGAATATATGAACGGATTAGATGCCATCCTTTTCGCTTGTCAAGCATTTTTGTAACTGTTTATGTACCGGCGGACAGCCTTGTCCGCCGAACGCGTATTGAGGGAGAACCTGCTTGAACGGCCTTCGGTAGTGGCCTTATGATGACTGATGCGTCAGGAGTGCGAAATCTTGATTTCGCCGTCAAATCAAGATTTGACACTCCTGAACACGATCAGTTCCAATTAGACCACTACCGGCCTTCATGCTGCGTGCTCGACGAACAAGGCTGTTCGTCGGTACGTAAATAATTACGCATTTTTACAAACACTCTGTCGATCAGGACGGCAGTTAGGAAATTTTGAAAATTTTGATGGCTTCCTGGAGGCTTTGGGATTGTTGCATCAAATTTCGCACGGTTTCATTGGAAATCTCGGTTGCATGTTGGAAAATTTGTTCCGTGACGGCTTCAATCGTGTGCATCGCTTCGACAATCTGCTGCGAATTCTGCTTCAACGCGGCATTCTGATCTGACAGCGCGCCAAAGCGATCCGTCACATGCGCCATGCTGTGCGTGATTTGTTCCGCGCTTTTGTGCTGTTCAATACTGGCGCGGTTCACCTGTTCCGCCATGCCGCTGATATTTTCGACAGCCGCCGCCACTTGCTCGTGATCGTGAATTTGCGTTTGCAGCGCGTTGTTGATATGAAAGACCTTTTCCGTCACGCGATTCATGGAGGTGCTGATGACGCGGCTGCTATCGGCGGTCTGCTGAATGACGGCGGCGGTATTCCCCGCGCGCTGCGAGGTGCGGATGGCGCTTTCGAGAATCAGCGCCAACGCGTTTTTGACGCCGTTCGCTAAGGCCATGCTCTCGTCGGCCTTGCTGATGCCTTCTTTCGTGCGCGTGACGCCTTCGGCCGTCCGTTTCTGCAATTCATGCACTAACATCGCGATTTCTTTGGTCGAGGCTTTCGTGCGAATCGCCAGATTCTTGATTTCCGCCGCGACGACCGCAAAGCCGCGCCCATGCACGCCGGCCTGCGCTGAAATAATCGAAGCGTTTAACGAGAGCAGCGCGGTTTGCTCCGTGATCTCATCCACAATATCCAGAATCGAACTGACGCGCGTGCCCCACGCATTCACCTCGCGAATAATCGTGGCGGTCTGCGCGACGACGGCCTTGAGTTCCGCCATCCCTTGCAGCGATGCATCCACCGAGATTTGCCCGTCGCGCGCGGCTTCCATCGTTTCGTGCGCAAGCTGCCGGGTATGATCCGCGTTGGTCGCGATCTCCTGAAACGACTGATTAATCAGCCGCACTTCGATGTCGGTCTGCTGCGCGATTTCCATTAATTCTTCCGTATTGCCGGAAATGTCTTTGCCCGACACGTTGAGTTGCTCGACCGCTGACGTGATCAGATGCAGTTCCGAAGTTAACATGCCGGTACTGGTTGTCACTTCCTGAATGCTGCTGCGGGTTTGCTGGATCGAAGTCAGGATTTCGGCGGACGCGTCGAGCAGTTCCTCCGTATGCTGCGCCACCGTCTCAACGAACTGATCAATGGTTTCCATGGAATTCACCGTATTATCAACGGCCGTCGTCTGGTGTTCCATATACGTCATCAAGGTGTCCATTTGGCGCAAAATGGTGTCCGCCGTGCCATACACAAAGGCGGCCGACTGTTGCACTTGTTGCGAAATCGTCCGTAATTGCGCGATCATCTGATTGAATTGCAAGGCGATTAAGGCGATTTCATCATGTGTGCGCACTTGCGCCGTCTGGCGCAAATCGCCGGCGGTGGCGAGACCAATCACGCTGACGAGATGATGAATGGCGTGGAGCGTGGAACGGCTGACGACGATGGATAAACCGAACGCCGCCGCCATGACGATCAGCCCCATGAACGACACCGTCAGCAAGATGCGCCGAATTTCCTGCCGTTCAAACGCTTGCGACAGGCTGACGGTGAACGCGCCGAGCGGCTCGCCCTGTGCGTTTTTCAAGGCGCATTGTCCCTGATAATAGGGCTGCCGGTCAAACGTCAGCGTCCGGAGCGTCAGCGTCGGGGCGGTTTCCGGCGGCTGCGCGCAATCGGGTAATTGCGCCAGCGTTTCGGCATCCAAGTCCGTCTGGGCCGGAAGCGTGCCGAGGCTGAATTGATGGCCGGTAAACAGGTTAATCGCGGTTTTGCTCAAGCTCGCATATTCGGCCAGAATCGGCGCCGTATAAAAGGTTTCGCCCACTAAGATGCCGATTTTCGGATTCGATGGGGCAATTGGCGCCAGCACTTGAATCCCGAGGCGCTGCTGGCGTTGGATCATCTGCGCGACCGGTTTGGTCGGTGCCTCGCCTTGAAAATTGGCGGCGATCCCTTCCGGTAAGGGCGTTTGCGGAAACGGTTTGTTGCGGATATGGAGCGTGAGATTATTGCGGCGAAACGTAATTTCGGCCTGCACGTTGGGATCGCCCATATTTAAATATTGGCTGCCCTCTGACGCGGACACGTAATAGCTGCCGATGCGTTCCTGATCATTGACGCGTTGATACACCGCCACCAGCCGCCGATTCGCACCATACAGCATGATCTGATCGAAGAGCGTGGTGCGCCCGAAGCGTTTTAATTCCGTCGCGACCGGCGCAAAATCATTGTACAAAAAATTGAGCGTCCCGGTTTCGCTGTCATCCCGGCTATAGCTATACATGCCGTTTAACAGCGTGAGATTGTCCTTGAGAAAATCGTCAATCCGCGTCAAATACGATGCCGGCCGTTTCGCGAGATCGTTGCGCAACAAATCGAGGGCAATTTGAATATGTTGCCGCGATTCGCGCTGCTTGTCCCGTTTGCTCATCAGATAAAAGGGCACCGACAAGCCGACAATCGCGAACGCGACTAACAGCAGATACGTGACGAGCAGCTTGGTTTGAATCGAAAATCGCATCAAGTACACCTTTGGCAGAAATTCGTATTGCGCCGGCAACGCGATCATCTTCGCGACGTTGGCATCATGCCTGCTTCGTTTTGCTGTGCCAAAACATCTCAACACAGGGCAAACGAGTTTGTCAAGCATTTAAAAAACGGGCGCGCAAAGCACCGGGTTGAAGGCTGAAAGACGCCCAAGCGCGCGGAGAAATCGTCAAAAGTGCGCTTGCGCCGGCTTTGACCACATTCCAGATTGA
>JFJP01040627.1_pt1 | contig 10929 bp, 8 predicted proteins | sample 431651 | NCBI WGS metagenome assembly JFJP01 (sample SAMN02602958, study PRJNA72255) | Microbial mat metagenome, whole genome shotgun sequencing project. | biome: fresh water; feature: sink hole; material: water; isolation source: purple microbial (photo- and chemosynthetic) mats found in...
CCCCAAAACCCCAAAACCCCAAAACCCCAAAACCCCAAAACCCCAAGTTGATTAATCAATTAAGCAATATGAAATCCTCCTTTTCCTTCTGTAATTGCAAAAAGAACTCATTCTCTCATCAGTTCTTTTGAGGGATACACTGGCAAGTCAAGCTGATTGAAGCAAGTATGAGCGACTGGCAATCTCATTATATCATTATCGACCACTCAGACGATATTAAACTTTTGGAGACCTCTCATCCCCTGCAACACTGAAAATCCTTGCAAAGGCACCTTTGAGCTTCCTGTGACAAACTGTAAGAATTCTGCCTTTTCAGTGGAGTTTAGGGAGTATAAGATTTCCCAGAACCATCAAATCTCCTGTGACTAGGCGTCAAAGTTTCTGTACTCAGTGTTTGCTTTGAGGTCGTCAACATCTATTTCTGGAAGACCTGAGATCAAAAGCTCGATTTCATGATGGTCGAAGATTGAAATGTATTTCTATGGAATGATTTCATAAAATCCTTTCAAAAAGCTATCAATCTAGTTTTTAATACCTTCATAAAGCTTGTAGAAACTGACCTTTAAAATATAATCCTTTTTGTTATCATTGTCAACGTCTATCTTTCTTCCATTTGGTATCAAGTCAACTATTTGCTCTTTCCCAAAGAAATCTATTGTTTCTGAGAAATTTCACATGAGTAGAGATGCGTCATTATCTAAAAGCCACTTCAGATTAGTGTAGAAGCTGTTGTCATAGTCTTCAATATCGTGCCAACTCAAAGGAGAACCTCTGATGATTTTGTAGAAAGCTTTTACAAAGGAGCATTCAATGTACTGTTCATCCATAATGGCCTTTGCAACGATTCTTCCAATGAATTTAAAGTAGTCTTCATAAAACTAATGAATATTTGATTTTGGATCTGGGTAATAAGTAACTCCAGAGTCAGCCAATTTGAACATTCCAAGATTTGGATGAAGCATTTACTTTGAAATTTCGCAATACCATTCTCTTGTAAGACCTCCAGCATCTATTCCTCACTCCCCAACAAATTGAATCTCAAGTTTTCCTAACATTTCTTCTTTAGAAACATTTTTCAGCTGTTCATAAGAGTCTTCAAAGATTCAAAACAGTTTGTTTCTGTTGACAGTCACTCTGATTCCTCCAAAATGATTCTATCAAAGTTTTTTGAGTTCTTATCTAAAGAAGTAATTCTTGTTGTCAAAATCAAAGAGTTCAGGAAGAATATAAATTGCGTGTCTTAAAGATTCCTTCAGAATTTACTTGTTTTATCAAATGAGGTGATTGAGATTAATTTTGTTCTTCATCGCTTGGTCTCTAAACTTGACTAATCTAGGATTTAATTAAGACTTTTCTATCAAACCAGAAAGCTTTGGTGTTTCTTTGCCTGTTTAGAACTGTTCATTCATTGTAATCTTTTAGTTTACGTCAGCAAGTTGAAGCTTCTTATCATATTATCTGAATTCGTCTTCATATAAGGAGAACCAAACGGAAGCCAAGTTCTTTACTCTTTAATTGAGATCTCTTTCCTGAAGTTTGAAAAGAAGTTCTGAGTACTTATCAAAAAGTTCATTTAGATCCTTCAGTTCAAGGACCTTTAACCATTTCTTTTTCAAGTCTTTAGCTTCTGTCTCCTTTGCCTTCGATCAGCAATAAGTAAGGACCTGTCAAAACATTTTAATCATTCTGTCAAGTTTTTAACTCTTTGTCAGTTTTTCATCTTTTCCAACTTCTGCAAGTTCATCATCAACTAAGGACACTCTTCAAAACTTCTCACTTTAATTGTCTTTGTGCTTCGTGTCAAAGGGATTTATTTTCTCTTCTTCTTAATTTTCAACCATTTCAACATCTGGCTGATGATCAATCTTTTTAATATCATCCATGACCTACTATTTCAAAGGCTCAATTGTCCCTTTTATCTCTACAGCAAAATGGTCAACAATTTCGTTCTTTAAATCAAACTAAATCAGCACAGAAATAAACTTGCATGCTTCTTTTAAGAACCCTTAATCAAACTTCATGCATATCAACTGGAACATGATGTTCATATTTTCCTTAGTCATTAGAGATGATAATTGTTTCTGGAATTCGCTTTAAGCGTAGATTTCTTAAAATTTTGCAAAGATTTTAATCGTGATTTCAGAAACTTTTCATGAAGTCTGATCATCAAACAGATGCTGATTGAGGACAATGAAATGCAAGAGTTAAAAGAAAGGTGAAAGATTGCTCATCTTTATGTTCTTCACTTTTGTCGCTACTATTTTCATAAGTTTCTCAACAGATTTGAGTTAGACTTGTTTTTGCTTATCAAATCCTAGGAAAATAGGTTTGATTATATCATTACTCTTTGATGAAATTTAGTATTTGATGCACCAAAAGACTAACTGGGTAATCTCAGAATTCTAGATTTCATCAACATTTATGTAGTTTACTTCTCCTTCATAGTTAGATCAATCAACATAGATTGGCGGGAAACTGTTTTCGAACCCACTCTATTCCTTTTCATTGATTTTTGAGATGAGATGATTCTTGATCTCTTGGTAGTACTTAAGAAGAGTGATAAGGAAATTATTGATCTGAGATCTAATTGTTTTGTCTTGAAGCATGTATGCAAGAGGTCAGAACATGTGATCTAGGGAATTTTGATGATTGTTTCTTACGTATTCCTAAATAAAGATTCAAAGTAGTTGCTCTAAATTCTTTTCATTTTAAGAGTTGAAGACATTCTTTATTGTGTCTTCGTTTATTGAGATGACTTCTTTTTACATAGATCGTTCTGTCTTTTTCTAAATTAACTTCAGAAAACTAACTGACTTCTCATTTGGTCATTCCTCTCTGTCCTGCATCTCTCTTTCTCTTTACATGAATCACATTGGATGATCTCTCAAGTCTCTTCACATTATGTCGTCCATTCTTCTTTATCTTTCTCTTCTGTACCCTCTTGCCTCAGCAATTAAATGAGGAGGAAGTGCTTCAAGCTCCCCTTCGCCCATCGACTCAAGTATCTCTCTTCTAATCTAAGGATCTTGAATTGTAGCTATGAAGGAAGCATTATCCATTGGCTAAGGATTACTTCTTTGATTTACAGCCACCTCTTCTCCTAAGTTCCGTCAGAGCAATCATTAGTCATTTTCTATCTCAGCTCTAATTTCTGGGGGAAGTGCATTAAGAAAATCTTAGTCCACAACATCAGATGCATTGACTCTATTGGCTGCTGGTTGAGGAGGTCTCGCTGCATTCATCTGGTTAAACATCTGAAGCAAAGGATCAATATTTGCAGCTGCTGGTTGTTACGGTTAGTTTATGTTTCCAAACGCATTCAGAATTTACTCCGCCTACAACGCTCATTGAGCAAAATGATCCTCTTAAACTGGCTAGGCTGGTATTGATGATAACTACTCTACAATCTCTTCTTCAGGAAGATACTCAAGAATTGAAGTGTCTATGCCTGCTTCTCTAATTCTTGAGACTGTCAAACCAAGCATTTAGATAATTTCCATAATATGAGGAGCTAACTGATCTTCTTCGGAGTTGACAACAAGCTGACCCATTTAATTCACCAAGGTGTTTGAGCTGAGTTCCTCACCTTTCTTTTCTTCCTCCATCTTCACATCTTCCTTTACCTCCTCACGTTTTACTTCTTCAGCTCATTTAGCTTCTTCTTCAGCTTTTCATGCTTCTTCTGCTACTCACAAAGCTTCTTCGTCCGCTATTCTCTTCGCCTCTGCAACCCTTTAAGCCTCTTACTCCTCAGCTAATTTCTTCGCCGCAGCTTCTTCTTACGCTTTTATCTTCATCATCTCCTCAAGCTCCTTCTTCTACTTCTCAAGTGTAAACAACTCAATTTCTTCAGGAGTTGGAGGAACTACAACCTCCTGTATTTCCACACTCTGCTTTAAAGGACCTGGCAGTCTCGTGCTTTCCTCAATGTACTTCCCTGCAAGCTCGAACAACTAGTATCTTTTAACATCTACCGTGTTCACATTAAGCTCCTCTTCCTCTTGGCCTAACAAATATCTCATGCCGTTGATCTACCGTGCGCCTCTATCTGGTCTTTCTCGCACCTCGAAGTCCCAAATGTTGGGGAGCCCAAGGTTGTAAAGATCTGCAACTCCTCAGTTTCTTCTTTAAGGATTTCTTTAAGGACCTCCCGCCACTCAAAGCCAATCCGCTTCTTGATTTCAGGCAGGTCTTCCCCCTCAAATCGCCTGGTTGAGGAAGTTTTCAAAGTCTGGAAGTTCGTTTTCCCCACTGCCGTGCCTCAGAAGAAGTTGTCCAAAAAGGTCATGCATGCCCGGTCTCTGAGGGGGCGCGTCTTGGGGTTGTTGCTGTTCGTCAAAGAGTTCTTCGTCATCTTGGGGAGGTTGGTCCCCATCATCGTCAATCTCTTCTTCCTCTCCTTCTTCTTCCATGTCTTCGCCTTCTTCATCTCCATAATCTCTAAACTCCAGCTCCACGTCCATTGGCTAATCATCATCCCCTTCTTCTGGGCCTTCATCATCTGGGTACCCATCGTCAAACATGATGTCGTCCTGGCCATTGTAATTGTCTTCCTAAATCATGTCGTCAATTGATAAGTTCTCGCTCTCTGTATCATTCTACTAGTTCTCAGCTGCAAGTTCTTGCTCCATCTCCCGCTCAGATTCAAAGCTCTCCTGCTCAATTTCATCCTCTTCCCCCTCCATTTCTTCTTCCATCTACTCATCACTCATCACTTCCTCAAGCCCTTTCATCTAATTTCTTGCAAATTTTGTGTATGTGAATCGCTCAAAAAGAGACAAAATTTGAGAATTTAGTCTTAAAGCCTCCCTCTTGTAGTGAGAACTCATGTCTAGTATCTATTTCAGAATATCAAAGATCTTTGTCTGTCCCATCTCTATGAACATCCATACCTGCTGAACATTGTCTTAAGAATAAGCCAAAACGCTCGTATTGTCCTTCTCAATAGTCAACATGTCATTAAGAATCTATAACCCACAATAGCTTTAAACTTGGCATCTGTAAGTCTTTAGTTTCTTCACCTCCGTCACATTGATCATATGAAGCGAGTTTCTAATAATATCAGCTTTCATCTTCATCAGCAGTATTCTCTCTTCGTTTGAGTTGAGAATATGAGTCGTGCTGATTGAGTACAAGAATCTCTTGATTAACTCCACCCAGTTTTTCTTCTGTTTCCACAGGATTCGGCATCTTTCTGGCTCGTTCTGATATGAGAAATAGCCAAGACATGCTATCTTTGAAATAATGAAGTCGACAAGAGAGTACTTCTTGTTGACTTTGTCAGGCTTGAATTTATACAAAATGGAAATAGTGTGAGGGTATGTCGTGAAGAGAGTAATTAGAGGATTCAAAATGTTTTCAAAAGAAAAAAGGATGTTTTCGATTGGGACTTTGTAATTGATTTTGTCGAGGGAGCCAGTTTTTCCAACAATTATCTTAGCTTCTTCAGAAAAGAAATCTTCAATTCCTTTGTAATTGTCAACATACTTGTCAACAAGAGCATTAAGAAGAGTTTTAACAACTTAGGAGACAGAATGGTCTTTCGTTCTTTCGTAAAGCTTGTCCACTGTACTTAAAGGATGCTTTGGAAGTCCTTTTAAAGGTTTTGCTGTTTTTGGCTAGAGAGTTGTTTGATAAAGATCTGCATAAAATCCTTTGTCGATCACTTTTTCTTTCTCGTTGAGGGCTTGCTTGAGTATATCGTCTTTGAGAAGAATGAACTCTGATTTTTGTTTCATTTTTCCGTCAACGCCCATCAGGGATTTTGAGGTGATGACACACGTTGATTTTACAACCTCAAAAAAGAGGATTTGGTTCCGTTTCATTATGAATTAGACCTGAAGGAGGAAGTCGGTAAGAGAAATCTCAGAGTTGTTCTCTAAGTTCTTCAAAGGCTTTTAGGAATGTGATTTTGATTTTGAGTCAGCTTTTATTTCTTCGTCCTTCTCTAATTTAGCTTCTGGATGTTGAGAAAGAGACTTTTGATCTTCTGATTTTTTGTTTTTGGATTCATTTTTGATGGTGTTTGACTTCTATCTACTCACTTCTTCGTGTTGGAATTGAAGGAATTTAACAATGATCATTCACATTTTATCCTTCAAAATCTGTTGCTCATCAAAAATACTGAAAACTAAGACGTCAAGCTTCTCGTCTCTTTGTTTCCAAGTTTTGTCTTCTTCAGGCGCTTTTACTTTTAAGAGCTCTTACAGCAATTAGCAATCAATGTACTCTGTTCCTTGTTTTCTAAAACTTTGATTAAAGTTCTTTGCAGCTTCAGTTACAAGAAGTACAATTGATTTGAAGAGTTTTGGAGAATTCAGCTTTTGAGTTTTTGAGATTTCAATCATTTGTTTGCTAAAGTGTTTAAAGTCGTTAACATCAATTTAAAGCCAATCTTCAATAATTGCTTTTGCTTCCTCAGCCTTCGGTTTCATTCCAAGCTTTTCATAAAACTGTTTATCCATATCGGACTGCTTCGTTCATTTTGTCAAATGGGACATTTCAGAAGAAAACAAATCAGCATCAATGTACTAAACCTCTTGCCCAATCTCTTGTCTTTAAAAGATAGCCGCATAAACACCTAAAGCTGAAAGAACTGTATCGCAAATATTACTCAGTATGATTTGCATGGTCTCGTCATCATTTTTCTAAACGATGTCACAAATATCATTTATTCTCTGCTCTCTTAGACTTAATTTCACCTCAGGAGCTTGATACTCTTTCAAAGAAGCCCAGTTAAAATGAAGTAAAACCTAGATCAACTCTCAAGAGGATCTTAATCCGTCTTTCAAAGAGCAAATCTCTTTGATTCCATTTGTGATGAGAAGAAGATGCTAAGGATTCAAACACTGTTCGTTTCAAACGACATTCTCTTTTAGTTAGTTGAGTATTTCTCTGTAGTTTTCCTCTGATGCTTACTTGATCAACTCATATAAAAAGCCTGAAGTTTCACAAAAAACAGAAATGTCATTGTTTATGACAAGAGTTTTCATTTTCTTGACCAAATCATTTTTTGAAATCATGAATGAAGAGTAGAATTTAACATCAGACATCACAGCATCTTAATGTTCTAATTGTTAAACTTGTTGAGAGTCCATTAATATTTACAATGCTCGCATAGAATCTCTTCCTTCTTACTGGTAAACTCTTCAAGCGACATCAAGTGAAACATTTGTTGTGTTTGCTAAATTGCTGACTTCAATTTCATTTTACAAATTTGCATCTAACTCATAATTTGGTATTTAAGCCTACAAGTTTCTTAAAATAGCTTCTCTTCCAAACAAACCAAATCAAGGGTTTTCAGGTTGCATCTCTCAAATTTCTCTGATTTTTCCAAGAATGATAAAGTTGTGGGAAAGCTCCTTACATCCCAATTTGAGAATTTCGAGTAATGACTAATGGAAAAAGTGAGAATGATCGGCGAACTTTAGCATTTAAGAAATATGGTCAAACAAATAGTGATAGAAACACAGAAAGAAATCAGCATTCTTTGTAAAGTCCTTATTAGGAAGTCATTCTACAAATTATTCATCTCCTTTTTTCACAAATCGACTTTCAAATAAAGAGAAGTAAAAATCACCAAGACCGCTCCATATATACTAGATATGCTTGACAGTTTAGATCTAAAGGGATTTGCCTGAAACTTCAGAGGTTAATTTGAAAAGCCAGTCAATCAAGCATTTGAAATTGTTAAATCCTTCCTCTACAAAGAACTATGCAATAGGAAGTGCGTTAATGGTTTCTTCAAATAGCTTTTAAAACTGCTCGATCACAAACACTTAAATATTTCCAAGCGCACTCATCACTCTAAACTCATCAAATGTTTCTATATCACTGTAGAACTTGGTTAAATTTTCCTAAGAAATCTGATTTGTGATTCATTTGAGTTGCTTTATGAGGAAAGATTGAGAAGATTGGATTTGTTAATCTGCTCCTTTGTAGCTCCAAATCTTCATGATGAAGTTCCAAAGACTATTTTCAACATCATTTTCATGTGTTTCTTTTTCTGTCAAGTACTCCCGAGGAATTGAAAATATCACATCAAATTAGTCTTTCTTGAAATTAACAGTGTTGACTTTGAGGAACTTTCCTTCGTAAATCTCAACGTTTTCTTTTGGTTCAGTAAGAATGTCATAATCCTAATCCATTCTTTCAATCATTGCTATTTTATCTTAGTATTCAATTCAAAGCTTTCTCTAGTAAACTTCAATTCAATCCTCCTATAATCACTCTTTAATGTTGATTATTCCTTCAAGAATCGTATTCACATCTTCTGAAAGTTCCTTTGAAAAGTTTTGTTTTTCTGTAAAAATTTCTAATTAACTCAGCAAATCACAATAATAACTAATAGAGCTCAGCTAAAATAGTTATTAATCTGAATTATCAAATCTTGAAATTGAGAAAGTTTCTGAAAACTATTCTCCTTTGATGTATTTCTAAACCATTTGTTTCAGCTATGATGTCAAAGGCAAAATAAGACCTGTTTGCTTCACAATTTGGCTCAAGACTTTAAAGTTCAAACCATCAGAGTCAAACTCAAGCAATACCTAAACAACAAAAGGAGACTCCAGCAACTAAATGAGTTATTACAACAACTCAGCAGATATAAAGTGCACAGCCAGTTGATTTTGCTATAAATGAGCTCTCTCTCTTTCTTGTGGAACAATAACATTATTAAGCAGACTAAACAACCCTCAAACTTAATTCACAGACAAGCTGTTTTCAAGAAACTCCTCTATGGTCTTTACCTTTCCAGTCTACTTCTGCCTCAAAAATTCTTCAATGACCTCTATTTGGCTGTTTTACAAAACTTCAATGTTCTTGTTGATCTAATTTTTGGCTCACGTCATAAGATTTTCGTTTCCTTTGAGAATGTCATTAAGATATTGCTAATACTCTTAGGCCTTGTTTTCTGTCTCATCCTGCCACTGAGCAAATTTTGATTCACAAGGAAGACGGAAGAGTAGCTCTATCGCATTGGTGTTTGAGCATAAGTATTCTTTACCCCTTTCATGAACAGTTAAATATTGGACAAATTTGACAAACTAAAGATATACATTCTTTGGAACTCTTTTGTCAATACTATTGATGAGTTTTTCTGGAACTCCTGTGTTAATAATGTTTGGAATTTGAGCAGGAAGATCATTCAGACAACAACCGAGAAGATGAATACTATTCACCAAAACAATATCATGGGTGCCTTCGTTTTGTTCATTTCTTCCTTCGATTAGCTCACAACATTTTGCATAAAGTTCTGAGTCAAGAATTTTTCTCGAAGACGAAATGTAATTCATGTTGAAGTTTCCTAAATTAGGATCATTCTTATAGATTGAGTTGATCAAAAGTCAAAATAGTACTCTTATAATCTCTCTTCTTCCAGCATTATGAATAGGCTCTTTACTCAGCAGACATGAAAGAGTCTAACTTTCTTTTCCTAACTGGTCAAATTCTGAGATGAGTCTTGCAATCACTTTCTCAACAACACTGTAAGTATCAAAATTGTTCTTCAAAATTTACATGAGAATTCTTGTTGCTGTCGAAAGATGGTTGAGGGAATATAGGTATATACCTTCTACAGGGTGACTTGAAATGATCTTCATTAGAGACTTGATGACCTAGTGATAGTTGGCTCCTCGAATCTATGAACTTTGAGTTAGAGAGAGAATGATCTTGAGGAGTAGATCAATAAACTTTCCGTCCTGAACTGTTGATTCTTAAAGACATAAAGAGTTTGTCTTGATACGCCCATCTACGAGTTTAGAGAAGCAAACGTCTCAAAGAAGTTTGTGAATAAGTTGGCCCTCTCCTACCGCAAGTCCAGTTTATTCTAATAGAGCTTGGTAAACAGAAATGAGAGGGTTTTGTTCACTGTCAAACTAGCCTGAACAGAGTAAGGAGAAAATCAGTCTGAAAGCTTCAATTTGAATTTCAACTGATCTGTTTGAAGTTACTAAAGAGAGTATTTCTTGAATATGCTGGTTGATTGGATTCATTCTGACGAAACTTTGGGCAAGTTTCAATCCTTCATCATGATTGGCATTAGCAGCGCCACCAAGCATTGAAACTGAGACTTGAGAGAAAAGGCATTCAGCTCAAAGCATTATTAAGAGAGCTTGTTCATGATTTCCTTTGTCAATTAAGCCTTAAATGAAGAGTCAGATGTTCAATCGCAATGCTTAAGGAGCTTCTAATGAATCTAGAAGTGCTTACCTCTTTTCATGAGAAATGTTATTTTCTACAGCAATAATTTTGATTTCTGGACTACTTATCTAGAAAAGGAGTTTATGATTTGCACAATTTTGGTTGATTTACGAAATGGATTTTCGATCAGGATTTCCTACATTTATTCCTTCTGAAAGGAGATAAGAAATCCTCAGGACATTGATGTCTTCATGAACTTTTGTGGTTTTTTACTTCATGTAAGTATGTTTGATCACAGCAATCAAAACATTCAAAGTCAGTTGTATGATTTCTGGTTCGTGGTAAAGTTAAAGTAACTCGGCCATTCTATCTACTGAGTTAAAGATAGTCTTTGCATGAGCCTTCTCTATGAGATTCATTTAGAACTTTAGAATCAGTTTGATCTTCTCTGTGTCTCTCTCACTCGATTCTATTTGCTTTCAAAGAATCTCATCGAGCAAATTCAAAATGTTGATCCAAAAATACAAATCAGTGTCTACCATGCCTACCCATTTAGAGGGATCAATGTACTCTGAAATTTCTTTGATCAGTTCTTCTTCACCTAGATTTTCGATTCATTTGATTAGCAAGTAATCTGCATCATTCTAATAGAGAGTTAGACAAATGGAATTGAGAAAATCTTACTTCATCTTTGTATTAATACTTCTTCGGGTCTATCTAATCTACAATTTTCATTATTAAATTTCAATTACTGGGGTTTTGGGGTTTTGGGGTTTTGGGGTTTTGGGG
>JFJP01059121.1_pt1 | contig 10929 bp, 10 predicted proteins | sample 431651 | NCBI WGS metagenome assembly JFJP01 (sample SAMN02602958, study PRJNA72255) | Microbial mat metagenome, whole genome shotgun sequencing project. | biome: fresh water; feature: sink hole; material: water; isolation source: purple microbial (photo- and chemosynthetic) mats found in...
CGTGAAGACATGCAGCTCAGGCAGACTTCCCAGCAGCATGGCGGCGGCAAAAAGATCCTTCACGCCGAAATCATGCGCCGACAGGCCGCGCGGAATCTCCGTGATGAGCCCGGGCTGCAGATAGCTGATCGCCCCCTCGGACTGACCGTCGCGGGTGGCATCGATGAAGATGACCCAACGCGCCCCCTCCAATTCGCCGAGCAGGTTGACGCCGCCGGTGCCGCCATCGAGCAGGCGAACGCCCGAAACCGAGGCGCGCGTCTCCAGCTCGCGCAACGCATGCACACCGACGCCCTCGTCGCCCATCAAAAGATTGCCTGCGCCAATCACGAGAATCGGCGCAGGCATTTCAGACACGATGTCTTCAGTGTAGGTATCGCTCACTTGCCCTTGGGTTTATCCTCGGGTGCGGCAGGCGGCAAGGCGTCCTTGTGCAGGAATTTCCAGCCACCCACCATCGAGGACATGACACCGTGGCCCTCCACATAGTCGTGGTAGAAGACCAGGTACACGTGCACGAAGGTGAACAGGATGAAGTACCACATCGCGGCGTAGTGCCACATGTGCAGGCTGAAGTCCCCGCCAAAGAGCGGCAGCGCCCAGGCGAAGAGGCTCGGGAACCAGGAATCGCTCATGCGGGTGTACATCGCAAAGCCCGTGATCACCTGCAGCAGGAAAGCCAGGAAGGTCGTGAAGTAGGTGAGGTAGGCGAGCGAGTTGTGGCCCACGGCCACGATGGATTTCTTCTCGGACTCGAAGATGTCCACGCGCAGGACGCGGATCACCTCGCGAAATTGCGAGAGGCGATGGGGCAGGAAGTTTTTCCAATCCGCATACTGGTTGCCGACGAAGCCCCAGTAAATGCGGACCACGAAGTTCCAGAAGAACACGTAGGCCGCCGCGAAGTGGACAAAACGATTGATGCCAAACCAGTAGCTGAACGAGGCCTCGGTGGCGCTGGCGATTGCCGGCGGATGCGCGATGATCAACCCCGTGACTGTAAGCACGAGGATGCACGCCGCGTTTATCCAGTGGTAAAACCGGACCGGCAATTCCCAGACATAGACCCGCTTGAAGCCGGAGTCGTGGGCCGGCAAGGGCTGACTGAGTGACTTGAACATGGTGGGCTCCTTTCCCGTCAGACTACCGGAGACACATCCGCGCGGCCGACCGCCGCCCCCTTGTCGTCGTACAGATGCACGGCGCAGGCGAGGCAGGGATCAAACGAGTGGATGGTGCGGAGGATTTCGAGAGGCTGGGTGGTATCGGCGACGGGAGTGCCGATGAGGGCCTCCTCGTAGGCGGAGCGCTGACCCTTGGCGTCGCGCGGGGAGGCGTTCCAGGTGGAGGGCACGACCAGCTGGTAATTCTCGATCTTGCGATCATGAATCTTGATCCAGTGGGCGAGCGCGCCGCGCGGGGCCTCGGTGGCGCCGACACCCATGGCCGAGGTGGGCCACGTGGAGGGATCGGTGCGCTCCTTGGTGTAGGTGCGCGAGTCGCCATTCTTGATGTTGGTCAGCAGCTGCTGATAAAACTCCATGGCCCAACCGGCGACGAGCTGCGTCTCAAGACCGCGGGCCGCGGTGCGACCCAGCGTGGAGAACAGTACCGAGGCGGGGGCCTTGAGGCGGCCGAGCGTGTCGGTGACGATGCCCTTGATCTCGGCATGTCCAGCGGCGTAGCCGACAAGCATGCGGGAGAGCGGGCCGACCTCCATGGCGTGACCCTTCCAACGGGGCGTCCGTCGAGGTGCTCGTACGGAGGCTTCGGGCCGGTGTACTTCAGGCGCGTCTCGCCATCGTACGGATGCAGGCCCTCGCCCTCCTTGGAATACTCATACCAGGAATGGTCGACGAATTCTTTCACGCCGTCCGGGTCGTGCGGCAGCACAGGATGCACCTCATTGAGGTTGCGATCCAGGATGACACCACGCGGGAACTTGAAGCGCGCGATATCGGCGAAGCCGTTCATCGGCAGGTCACCGTAGGCGAGGTAGTTCTTCACGCCGCCACCGATTGCAGCCCAATCGAGATAGTGCGGGGCGATGGCCAGCAGATCGGGCAGGTACACCTGCTCGATGAACTGCTTGCCCTGCTCGAAGAGGCGGCCGACGAGGGCAAGGCGTTCCGCGTTGAGGGCGTTGGCCTCCTCAATGTTGATGGGGCAGGGAACGCCGCCCACGAGGTAGTTCGGGTGAGGATTCTTGCCACCGAAGACCGTGTGGACCTTGACCATTTCCTTCTGCCATTCGAGGGCCTCGAGGTAATGGGCTACGCCCATGAGGTTCACTTCGGGCGACAGCTTGTAGGCACTGTGGCCCCAGTAGCCGTTCGCGAAGATGCCGAGCTGGCCGCTCTCGACGAATTTCACCAGGCGCTTCTGCAGGTCGCTGAAGTAGCCAGGCGAGCTCTTGGGCCAGTTGGAGATGCTCTGCGCGATGCGCGAGGTCTCGGCCGGATTCGCCTTGAGGGCACTCACGACGTCCACCCAGTCCAGCGCGTGCAGATGGTAGAAATGCACGACATGGTCCTGCATGATCTGCGCGCAGAACATGAGGTTTCGGATGAGTTCGGCGTTGGGCGGGACCGCGATGCCCAGGGCGTCCTCGACGGAACGCACCGAGGCGAGCGCATGCACCGTGGTGCACACGCCGCAGACGCGCTCGACAAAGGCCCAGGCGTCGCGCGGGTCGCGCCCCTTGAGGATGATCTCGATGCCGCGCACCATGGTACCGGCGCTCCAGGCATCGGTAATGATGCCGTCCTTGACCTCGGCCTCGATGCGAAGGTGGCCTTCGATGCGGGTGACAGGATCTACGACAATTCGTGTGCTCATGGGTCAGTCCTTCTTTTCGTTGTCCTCTTCGATGGCGGCGGGGGGCGGGGCGGATTGCGCATCCTCACCCGGATGTTCGCCTATCTCATCCTTCTTGCGTATGTTTGTGAGCACTACATGTGCGGCGATGCCTGTGGCGGCCACCGCACCGACGCCGAGGCCGATCTTGTCGGCGGTGGCCTCGATGCCGAAGCCGGGGAAGTTGGCCAGGCGCTGGTAGAAGGGACCATTGTCCCAGAAATTGGCCTCGGAGCAGCCGATGCAACCGTGGCCGGACTGGATCGGGAAACTGACACCACCATTCCAGCGGATGGTGCCGCAGGAGTTGTAGGTTGTCGGACCGCGGCAGCCCATCTTGTAGAGGCAATATCCCTTGCGGGCATTCTCGTCGTCGAAGCTCTCAACGAAGAGGCCGGCGTCGTAATTGGGGCGGCGGTAGCAGGTGTCGTGCACGCGGCGCGAGTAGAAGGCCATCGGGCGGCCGAGCGAGTCGAGTTGCGGGATGCGGTCGAAGGTGAGCAGGTGGACCAGCACGCCCGCCATGACCTCGGCGATGGGCGGGCAGCCCTGCACATTGATGATGGGTTTGCCGGCGATCATCTTGTGGATCGGCTGCGCTGAGGTGGGATTGGGCTTGGCGCTCTGCACGCAGCCGGACGAGGCGCAATTGCCCCACGCGACCACGGCCTTCGCGCCGGCTGCGACCTCCTCAAGGATGCTCATGGCGCTGCGGCCGCCGATGCAGCAGTAGGCGCCATCGGCACCCGTCGGGATCGAGCCCTCGCACAGGAGCAGGTACTCGCCCTTGTATTTGGTGATGGTGTCGTGCAGGGACTTCTCCGCCTGGTGGCCCGAGGCGGCCATGAGGGTCTCCGTGTAGTCGAGGGAGATCTTGTCGAGGAGGATGTCCGCCACGATGGGATGCGACGAGCGGATGAAGGACTCGCTGCAGCAGGTGCACTCCTGAAAATGCAGCCAGACAACCGGAATGCGGGGCTTCGTTTCAAGGGCGGTGACGACCTTGGCAATGCCTTCCTGATCGAGGCTCATGCAGGCTCCGATCCAGGCACAGAACTTGAGGAAATCGCGGCGCGGAACGCCACGGGCTAGGATACGGGAGTAGACGGTATCAACCGTGCCCTCCACTTCGGACTTGGGACTCATGACGCGGGGTGCCTCGAAAGAGGCGTTTGGGGTAAATGGGACCGTTCTGAGACAGGTTGGGTATAGCGATTTTGACGGCCTCCGAGAAATTCAATCACCGGCACGGACAAATGAATAAGGGTGGATAATCAGTCTGGAGCTCGACCTAGACCCCTGCATGTGTTGCACTAATGGGACATGCACGAGCTTGGCATCATGCAGTCGACAATCGAATTGGTGGAGGCGCAGGCCCGTGCCCATGCAGCCCAAAAAGTGCACCGCATCACTCTGAGAATCGGAGCCCTTGCGGGTGTCGACGCGGACTCGCTGCGTTTCGCTTTCGATGTGGTGACGGCCGGCACGGTCGCAGCGGGGGCGAGCCTGGAAATCGCCTTCGTGCCTGCGCTGGCGTATTGCAAGAAATGCGCAGCGGATTTTTCCATCTCAAGCGGACCCCTCCTCGCCTGCCCGCAATGCGGGGATTTTTCCGGCGATATCCGGCAGGGCCGAGAACTCGAATTAAGCCAAATAGAAATGAGCTGACCATGTGCATTGAATGCGGCTGCGGCCAACCAGAACCCTTCGGAGTGAAAGCCCTCGAGAAACCCAGCTCGGTGGCGGCGGCGCAGGGGCACACGCATGACCCGGAGACCGGACAAGCACACGCTGGCGCTGGCCATACACACACCCATGCCGACGGCACTGTGCACAGCCACGAGGGAGGCGCCCAGGGGCACACACATGAGCACGCCCATGGCGCGGCCACTCGCACGGTGAACCTCTCGCTTTCGTTGCTGGCCAAGAACGACCGGCTCGCGGAGCGCAACCGCGGCTTTTTTCTGGGACGCGGCCTCTATGCGGTGAACCTCGTCTCCTCGCCGGGCGCGGGAAAGACGACCCTGCTTGAGCGCACGCTCGACGAGTTCGGCAAGGAGGTGCGCTGCGGCATCATCGTGGGCGACCTCGAGACCGACAATGACGCGCGCCGCCTGCACAGGCCGGGCGTGCCCGTGGCGCAGATCACGACCGGCACCGCCTGCCACCTCGATGCCGGGATGGTGGCCAAGGGCGCGGAGGCCCTGGACCTCACGGGCGTGCAGCTGCTCTTCATCGAGAACGTGGGCAACCTCGTCTGCCCGGCGGAGTTTGACCTGGGCGAGGCCCTGCGTGTGGTGCTGCTCTCCACGACAGAGGGCGAGGACAAGCCCCTCAAGTATCCGCCCATCTTCAGGTCGGCGCACGTCGTGCTGCTCACCAAGACGGATGTGGCCGAGGTGCTCGGTTTCGACTGCAAGGTGGCGGCGGAAAACATCCGCCGCGTGGCACCCCAGGCCCGTCTCATCCAGCTGTCCTCGCGCTCGGGCGAAGGCATGGAGGAGTGGTATGAGCTGCTGCGCGCACACCTTCCCTGAGCGGGACTGAGGCAATGGAGCACGACACGGCAAGAACCGATGCGCAGGAGAGGCTCCTGCGCGTGCGTGGGACGGTGCAGGGGGTCGGCTTCCGCCCCTTCGTGCACCGACTCGCGCACTCGCTCGGCGTGCGTGGCTGGGTCCTGAATGACGGGGAGGGCGTGCTGGTGCGCGCAGTCGCGGAGGAGACAGTGCTGCAGGAATTCGAGTGCAGGCTTTCCACGGAGGCACCACCTGCCGCACGCGTGGAAGCAGTCGAGCTGATCGAAAGCAGGACGGCCGGAGAACTTCCGTCCACGGGCCCCGCCTTTGAGATCCTTGATAGCCGGGCGCGCCCCCTGGACATCCACACGGCTGTGCCCCCCGACCTGGCCCTCTGCCCCGAGTGCAGGCGGGAACTGCTTGACCCGGCGGACCGTCGCGAGGGCTACGCCTTCATCAACTGCACCCAGTGCGGCCCACGCTACTCGATCATCGCGAGCCTGCCCTACGACCGGCCGCGCACGAGCATGGCGCGCTTCCCGATGTGCGTGTCATGTAAAAGTGAATACAACGACCCGGCCAACCGGCGACACCACGCGGAACCCAACGCCTGCCCCGCCTGCGGTCCGCGACTCCAACTGCTGGCGCCCTCGGGTGAAAGCCTCGCGCTGGGGGACCAGGCACTGCGCAAGGCCGCTGCGGCGCTGGAGACAGGCTCCATCATTGCGATCAAGGGCATCGGCGGCTTCCATTTTTTCTGTGATGCGGGCAATGAGGCGGCTGTGGCCGAGCTGAGGAAGCGCAAGCACCGCGACGAAAAGCCCCTGGCGGTGATGTTTCCCGACGAGGCCTCGCTGCTGCGCGAGACGGTGGCAGGAGAGGCGGAGCTGGCCCTGCTGCGCTCGCCGGCTGCGCCCATCGTGCTGGTGCGGCGCAGGGTGCGGTTGAGTGCAGAGGAAGGCAAACCTGCGGTCACCGATGCGGCCTGGCACGGCGACTCAGGCGTCACGGGCGCAGCCAACGACGAAGCTCCGGCCTGCCCGTCTCTTCTCCCCGCCAACCTGGCCCCGGGCAATCCCTGGCTGGGCGCACTGCTGCCCTACGCGCCGCTCCATGTAATGCTTCTCCGGATACTGGCGCGCCCGCTTGTGGCCACCAGCGCCAACCTCTCCGAGGAGCCGCTCTGCACGCACGAGCGCGAGGCCTTGGAACGTCTCGAGGGCATCGCGGACCTCCTGCTCTGCCATGACCGCGACATCCTGCGGCCCGTGGACGACTCGGTGATGCGCGTCGACTCGGAGGGAGCCCCGCTGATCCTGCGTCGCGCACGCGGACTCGCCCCCTCGCCGCTGCGCCTGCCCGCGAGGCTGCCTGACACCCTGCTCTGCACGGGTGCCCACATGAAGGCGACCGTGGCCGTGGCCAGCGGCGACCAGGTCGTGCTCAGCCCGCACATCGGTGACCTGGGCAACCTGGCCACCCAGCAGGCTTGGGAGACCTGCGTGGCCATGCTCTCACAGCTCTGCGGCGGCAAGGCCTCGCGCGTGGCCTGCGACAAGCACCCCGGCTACGTTTCCACCCACTTTGCGGAGCGTTGCGGCCTGCCCCTCTTTCCGGTGCAGCACCACCTGGCCCACCTGTTGGCCTGTCTGCTCGAGCACCGCCTGCCTCCCGAGAACGTCCTGGGCGTGGTCTGGGACGGCACGGGCTTTGGGGAGGACGGGAGCATCTGGGGCGGGGAATTTCTGCTCGCGCGTGAAGGCACGGTCTCGCGGTTCGCCCACCTGCGCCGTTTCAGCCTGCCGGGAGGTGACGCTGCCTCCCGCGACGCACGCCGCCCGCTGCTCGCCCTGCTTCACGAGGAAAATCCCGCGCAGGCCAGGGCGCTTGGGCCGCAGCTCGGCTTCACGGAGGCCGAGACGGACACGCTCTGCGCCATGCTGTCCCGCCACCTCAACAGCCCGCGCAGTTCCAGCATGGGCAGGCTCTTCGATGCGGCCGCGGTGCTGCTCGGACTAGGCCGGCACAATTCCTTCGAGGGCCAGCTGCCCCTCGGCGTGGAGGCACTGGGCTGGAGTGCAACGGGCGGTGCCGCAGCGGGTACGGCAAATGCTGGCAGAGACTGCACCGCCTCCCACCCCTGCCACCTGCCCCTGCGTCCTGCGGCGGACAGCGGCTGTCTGGAGGCGGACTGGCACGGTGCCCTGCTCCACCTGCAGGGGACCGCCCACGAGCCCGCACTGCGGGCGTTGCATTTTCACGAGGGCCTTGCAGGTCTGGTGGTGGAGGTCGCCCGGCGGGCCGGTGCCGACACGGTGGCCCTGAGCGGCGGCTGTTTCCAGAACCTGCTCCTGTTGGAGCTCACCCGCGCCGCCCTGCGGCACGAGGGCTTCACTGTAGTGAGCCACCGGATACTCCCCCCGGGCGATGGCTCCATCGCCGCAGGCCAGGCGCTCGGCGCCCTCCTGGGCCTCGGCACCGTCCTCCTCCCGCGCAAGACCTGAACAGTTCCGCTTTTAACCCACGCCTCAAACTTCAAAACAATTGCGCCATGGACTATCCTTGGCAGCCTCACTCTCCACCCTGCCGCGCCAGCGGCACCCTCCGAAGCTGCTCCGGCAGCGAAGGAGGGTCTCGTACCCCCTCCCTGGCAGCCACAACTGCAAAGAAATACTCCGTGTCCTCCGTGCCTCTGTGGTTCCCAACGGATTTGAAAACCCTTTCTGTTCCCCCAACACCTACCCCATCCCATGTGCCTCGCTGTCCCAGGCAAAGTCCTCGACGTCCAAGGTGACGATCCCCTCATCAGAACCGCACGCGTGAGCTTCGCGGGCGTCATCAAGCAGATCAGCCTCGCCTGCGCGCCCGAGGCAAAGGTCGGCGACTACGTGCTCGTGCACGTGGGCGTGGCCATCAGCATCGTCGACCAGGCCGAGGCCGAGCAGACCTACGCCTGGCTCAAGCAGATGGGCGACCTCGACGGCCTCGAAAGCCCCGCATCTGCGCCATGAAGTACGTCGACGAATACAGGGACGCCGCGCTCGTGAGGAAACTCGCGGCACAGGTCGCCGCGCTCACCACGCGCCCCTGGACCATCATGGAAATCTGCGGCGGCCAGACGCACGCCATCGTGCGCTTCGGCCTCGACGAGCTGTTGCCCAAGGGCATCACCCTGGTGCACGGCCCCGGTTGCCCCGTGTGCGTGACCCCCGCCGAACTCATCGACCAGGCCGTCGAGCTCGCCCTGCGCCCGCGCACCCTGCTGTGCAGCTTCGGCGACATGCTGCGCGTGCCCGGCAACGGCATCGACCTGCTCACCGCCAAGGCGCGCGGCGGCGACGTGCGCACCGTCTATTCACCCCTCGACGCGGTCACCCTCGCGCGCGACAACCCCGACCGCGAGGTCGTCTTCTTCGCCGTGGGCTTCGAGACCACCGCACCCGCCAACGCCATGGCCGTGCTGCGCGCGCGCCACGAGGCCGTATCCAATTTCTCACTACTCTCCTCCCACGTGCTGGTGCCGCCCGCGATGTGCGCCATCCTGGGCGCGCCCGACAACCAGGTGCAGGGCTTCCTCGCCGCCGGCCACGTCTGCACGATCATGGGCACCGGCGAGTATGGCCCCATCGCCGAGCGCTTCCGCGTGCCCATCGTCGTCACGGGCTTCGAGCCGGTCGACATCATGGAGGGCATCCTGCGTTGCGTGCGCCAGCTGGAGGCGGGCGTGCACACCGTCGAGAACGCCTACTCCCGCGCCGTGCGCGCGGAGGGCAACGCCCACGCCCTGCGCATCCTCACGGAGGTCTTCGAGGTGGCCCCGCGCAACTGGCGCGGCATCGGCGCCATCCCCGACAGCGGCCTGGAACTGCGCGCCGAGTTTGCCGCCTACGACGCGGTGAAACGCTTCGGGCTGAGCCCGGCCACACGCGACAGCGTCGGCGAATGCATCAGCGGACAGATCATGCGCGGCGTGAAAAAGCCCCACGACTGCCCCGCCTTCGGCACCCGCTGCACCCCCGAGACGCCACTCGGCGCGCCCATGGTCTCAAGCGAGGGCGCCTGCGCCGCCTACCACCGCTACCGCCGCCAGCAGGGTTGAGGACGGCCTACTTTGGGAACCACAGAGGCACGGAGGACACAGAGGATGGAAGGGACGAAGGCAGCCCTGAGCTCATGGTGTCCTGGCTCTGTGCTCTCTGTGCCTCCGTGGTTCAAAAAGGGCCAGTCAGTCCTTTAGCAGATGCGAGGGAGCTGTTCGCCGCTGAGGCGGTCGATGAGGCGTTCCGCGCCGATGAGGCTGCGCAGGACCACACGGCCGCCAGCACCCGCCGGGAGCACCCCGACGCGGCCGATGCGCGACGGGCCTGTCCCCGGAGCGTGTTTTGCCAGAAGTGCCAGCGCCGCCTCGGCCTGCGCCTCGGGCACAAAACACACAAAGCGCCCCTCGTTGGCCACATAGAGCGGATCAAAGCCGAGAATCTCGCAGGCGCCGTGCACAGCCTCGCTGACCGGGATGGAGACCTCGTCGATGGACAGCTGCACCTTGCCCGCCTCGGCGATCTCGATGAGGGCCGTGGCCAGCCCACCGCGCGTGAGGTCTCGCAGGCAATGCGGCGTCAGGCCCGCGTCCAGCAATGCCTGCACAGGCGCGACCAGCGAGGCGCAATCGCTCACGATGGGACTTTCGAAACTCAGGCTCTCGCGCGTGGCCATGATGGCCATGCCGTGGTTGCCGATGTCCCCGCTCAGGAGCACGACATCTCCCTCGCGCACGCTGGCCGGGGCGATCATGAGTCCGTGCTCGATCACACCCACGCCAGAGGTGGTGATGTACACACCGTCGCCCTTCCCGCGCTCCACGACCTTTGTATCACCGGTGACAATACGCACCCCGGCCTCGCGTGCAGCCTCGGCCATGGAAGCCACGACACGCTGCAACGTCTCCATTGCAAAACCCTCCTCGATCACGAAGGCCGCGCTGAGCGCGAGGGGACGCGCCCCGCACATGGCGAGGTCGTTGACGGTGCCGTGCACCGAGAGCCTGCCGATGTCGCCACCGGGGAAAAAGAGCGGACTCACCACATGGGCATCCGTGGTGAAGGCGAGGCGTGCGCCTCCCGCAGCCAGAACCGCCCCGTCATGCTGTTGGTCGAGCCCCTCGTTGGAGAAGGCGGGCCGGAAGATGCGGTCCAGCAGGTCCTGGGTCAGGCGACCGCCACCGCCATGGCCGACCGTGATGGTGGTCTTCTGGGGCAGGGGCGCGGGGCAACTCGAGAAGGCAGAGGAGGAAACGGGGTTCTGCACGCGCCCTGTTGTACAGCGTGTACAAGGCTCCGCGATAGGAAAATAGGAGAGGGAAAGGCTAAGAAGCAGGAGTTAAGGGGCCGTGGGAACCCATGGACCACCCCCGGCCCATCACTCATTTTTTATACTCCCCATTAGTCAATGGACTGTCTGCGTCCTTTGGCCCTCCCATGGAAAAAACAGCGTGGGGCGGCGCCACCTCCGGTGCTAGTCCTCGTCTTACTCGCAACACACTTGCCTGCCCCCAGGC
>JFJP01006955.1_pt1 | contig 10928 bp, 6 predicted proteins | sample 431651 | NCBI WGS metagenome assembly JFJP01 (sample SAMN02602958, study PRJNA72255) | Microbial mat metagenome, whole genome shotgun sequencing project. | biome: fresh water; feature: sink hole; material: water; isolation source: purple microbial (photo- and chemosynthetic) mats found in...
TTTTTCTTTCTGGTGGGGTTGGAGATCAAGCGTGAACTGCTCGAGGGCGAGCTCGCCAGTCTGCGGCAAGTGATGTTGCCGGCGGGCGCGGCGCTGGGCGGCATGGCAGTGCCTGCCCTGATTTATGCCAGCATCAATGCCGGTGACCCGGTCGCTTTGCGTGGCTGGGGAATTCCCATGGCCACCGACATCGCCTTTGCCTTGGGGATTTTGGTGTTGCTGGGCTCCAGAGTGCCGGCGTCTTTGAAAATTTTTCTGACGGCTGTGGCCATCCTGGACGACCTGGGTGCCATTCTGGTCATTGCATTTTTCTACACCGCCGATTTGTCGCTGTCCATGCTGTTGGCGGCTGGCGCGGGCTGCTTGTTGCTGCTGGCGCTAAACCGGGCACGGGTCACCGCCATCGGCCCGTACGTGGTGGTGGGGCTGGTCATTTGGGTGTGCGTATTGAAATCTGGCATCCACGCCACGCTGGCGGGTGTGATCACGGCCCTGGCCATTCCCTTGACCGACGGCAAAGGCGGCTCGCCTTTGCAAACCGCCGAGCATGCGTTGCACCCCTGGGTGGCTTACTTGGTTTTGCCGGTGTTTGCCTTTGCCAATGCCGGTGTTGACCTGGCTGGCGTGAGTTGGGCCACGGTAATGCAAACCGTGCCTTTGGGCATTGCCTGCGGCCTTCTTTTTGGTAAGTTCATGGGGGTGTTTGGCGCTTCCTGGCTGCTGATACGGTTTGCCGGCGCCAAATTGCCTGAGCACAGTACTTGGCGGCAGTTTGCCGGTGTGGCGGTGTTGTGTGGTGTGGGATTCACCATGAGCCTGTTCATTGGCTCACTGGCGTTTGAGGGCGCTGAAGCAGCCTATGCAGCACAGGTCAAAATTGGCGTGCTGCTGGGATCTATGCTCAGCGCGGCTTTGGCGGTGACGATGTTGTTGCGCCCCGGGCGCCCAAACTGAGTTGTGGCACGGCCGGGGGTGCGCCCAAGCAATGGCTCAGTGCGACGCCGCTGGCCCGTGCGACATCAGCTTGTCGGTGTAGGCAATGGCAATCGCCGACAACAAGAACGTGATGTGAATGGCTGTTTGGGCAATGAGCACCTTGTCGCTGTAATTGGCTGCATTGATGAACGTCTTGAGCAGGTGAATCGAGCTGATGCCAATGATGGCAGTGGCCAGTTTGACCTTGAGAACGGATGCGTTGACGTGGTCTAGCCATTCGGGTTGGTCTTCGTGGCCCTCTAGGTTTAGCCGGCTCACAAAGGTCTCATAACCACCCACAATCACCATGATCAGCAGGTTAGAAATCATGACCACGTCTATCAAAGCCAGCACCACCAGCATGATGACGGTCTCGTTAAGTTGTGTGATGGGTGCGTCTGTCTTGTAGCCAATGCTGTCGATCAGGGCTTGGAGCGCGGTCTGGCTGCCGAAAGCAGCCTCCAGCAGGTGCACCAATTCGACCCAAAAGTGAAAAACATAAACACCTTGCGCCGCGATCAAGCCAAGGTACAGCGGCAGCTGCAGCCATCGGCTGGCAAAAATAAAGCGGGGGATCGGGCGCAGCGGACGAGGCGAGGGTGTGGACATGGGTTTGACAGGCTGATAAAACAAAAGGGGCATTTTACGGCCGAAGGCCTGAACTGAACTTCAGTCAGTAGCATGTAAGTGCAAGCTAAGACATTAGTGGGCGAAATTTACTTAACTAGAGGAGACTTATCCGTGACCACACCAAAATCTGCTGTCGAATCCACCTTGGTTGAAAACCGTGTTTTTCCGCCCAGCGAAGCCACTGTCAAAGCGGCACGCATTTCGGGCATGGATGGCTATAACGCGTTGTGCGCTGAAGCAGAAAAAGATTTTCAAGGTTTTTGGGCCCGTCTTGCGCGTGAAAACGTGGTCTGGAACAAGCCCTTTACCAAAACATTGGACGAGTCCAATGCGCCTTTTTACAAGTGGTTTGAAGACGGCGAACTCAACGCGTCGGCCAACTGCCTTGACAAGCACATGGGTACGCCCAATGAGAACAAGGTCGCCGTGATTTTTGAAGCTGACGGCGGCGAAGTCACCAAAACCACATACAAAGAACTGCTGGCCAAAGTCAGCCAGTTCGCCAATGCGCTCAAAGCCCGTGGCATCAACAAGGGTGACCGCGTCCTGATTTACATGCCCATGACGCTTGAAGGCGTGGTGGCCATGCAGGCTTGCGCCCGTATTGGCGCCACCCACAGCGTCGTGTTCGGTGGTTTTTCGGCCAAGGCGCTGCAGGAACGCATCATGGACGCAGGTGCTGTGGCTGTGGTCACTGCCAACTTCCAGATGCGTGGCGGCAAACAGTTGCCCCTGAAGGGCATTGTGGACGAAGGCCTGGGCCTGGGTGGCTGCGAGTCGATCAAGACCGTGTTTGTGTTTGAACGCACACCGGCTGCCTGCAACATGGTTGCCGGCCGTGACATCACCTTCACAGAAGCGCTGGCCGGTCAAAGCACGGAATGCGCACCAGTCATGGTAGGTGCCGAGCATCCGCTGTTCATCTTGTTTACCTCGGGCTCTACGGGTAAACCCAAGGGTGTGCAACACGCCACCGGCGGTTTTGTCTTGTGGTCCAAGTTGACCATGGACTGGACTTTTGATCTGAAGGCAGACGATGTGTTCTGGTGCACCGCCGACATCGGCTGGATCACGGGTCACGCCTATGTGGCTTACGGTCCTCTGGCTGCAGGCGCCACCCAGATCATTTTTGAAGGTATTCCGACTTACCCGAATGCTGGTCGTTTCTGGCAGATGATTGAGCGTCACAAATGCTCCATTTTCTACACCGCCCCCACCGCGATTCGCTCACTCATCAAGTCGGCTGAGTCGGACGAAAAAGTTCATCCGGACCGCTCCGACCTCACCAGCCTGCGCATTTTGGGCTCGGTGGGTGAACCCATCAACCCCGAAGCCTGGATGTGGTACTACAAGAACATCGGCCATGAGAAATGCCCGATTGTGGACACCTTCTGGCAGACCGAAACCGGTGGTCATATGATCACGCCTCTGCCTGGCGCCACACCGCTGGTGCCGGGTAGCTGCACCTTGCCATTGCCTGGCATCATGGCCGCCATCGTGGACGAAGCTGGCCACGACGTGCCCAATGGTTCAGGCGGTATGCTTGTGGTCAAGCGCCCCTGGCCGTCCATGATTCGCACCATTTGGAACGACCCCGAGCGTTTCAAGAGCAGTTATTTCCCACCGGAAATGGGCGGTACCTATTACCTGGCGGGCGACGGCGCGGTGCGCAGCGAAGACCGCGGCTACTTCCGCATCACCGGCCGTATCGACGACGTGCTGAACGTCTCCGGTCACCGGATGGGCACCATGGAAATCGAATCCGCCTTGGTGGCCAAGACCGACTTGGTGGCTGAAGCTGCCGTGGTAGGCCGTCCGGACGACCTGACCGGTGAAGCCATTTGCGCATTTGTGGTCTTGAAGCGTGGTGTGCCTTCGGGCGACGAAGCCAAGCAAATTGCCAAAGAGTTGCGCGACTGGGTGGCCAAAGAAATCGGCCCGATTGCCAAGCCCAAGGACATTCGCTTTGGTGAGAACCTGCCCAAGACACGTTCGGGCAAGATCATGCGCCGCCTGCTGCGTTCGCTGGCCAAGGGTGAAACCATTACCCAAGATACTTCCACGCTGGAAAACCCAGCGATTCTGGGTCAGCTGGGTCAAACCTACTGATGCTACAGAATAAAGAGCTTCTGGCGCTTACACAGTAAGGGCTAGAGGCTCTTTTAGGTCGATTCCTGAAATTAAAAAAGCCCGCCGTCGCGGGCTTTTTTGTGGCGCATTTATCTTGTGCTGGTTGGCTGTTATTGCGTCAAAACCCACTTTGCCAAGGCTTCCGCTTCGGCTTGGCTGACTTGTGGGTTGGCGGGCATGGGCACAGCACCCCACACGCCGGCGCCGCCTTTCATGATTTTGGTCACCAGCTTGGCATTGGCGTTTTGACCAGCGTATTTTTTACTCACGTCTTTGTAGGACGGGCCGACAATCTTTTTCTCAACCGCGTGGCAGGCCATGCAGTTTTTCTTTTGTGCCAAAGCTTGATCGGCCAGCAAAGTGCGCGTTTCATGGCATCATCCTTCAAAGTATTCAATTGGTGAGCGTTTAACGGCATTGTAGGGACGGTGGTTGACATGCCCTGGCGAAATACCAGAAGGGCTGGGGGTATTCATCTGACACAACGAAGGAGTGACGTCATGTATTTGTTGATCTTGGGTTTGATTTTGTTGGTGTTGAAGTACCTGGAGTTTGGCCCGGTTGCCCTGTGGTCCTGGTGGCTGGTTTTGGTACCGTTTGCGTTGGCCGTCGCCTGGTGGTCCTGGGCCGACAACACGGGTTACACCAAAAGAAAAGCCATGGAGCGCGAAGACAAACGCCGCGCGGACCGTCGGGATCGCACCAAAGAGGCACTTGACGAAAAGTACAGCAAAACCCGCCGCTGAAGCACACGTTGGTGTCGCGGGGCTTCTCGTTCAGGGATGGGCTCTTGCCAGCTCTGTGGGCCATAATCTGCCACGCATTTTTCACCTGTTTTTAAACGCTACTGATCAAGAACACCATGCCCGCCTATCTTTCCAAAACCTCCACCGCTGGTCGCAATATGGCGGGCGCACGTTCTCTTTGGCGTGCCACCGGCATGAAAGACGATGACTTCAGCAAGCCCATCATTGCAGTGGTGAACTCGTTCACGCAGTTTGTGCCAGGCCATGTGCACCTGAAAGATCTGGGACAACTGGTGGCGCGTGAGATTGAAGCTGCGGGTGGAGTGGCCAAAGAGTTCAACACCATTGCTGTGGACGACGGTATTGCCATGGGCCATGACGGCATGCTGTATTCGCTGCCGAGCCGCGACATCATTGCCGACTCGGTGGAGTACATGGTCAACGCCCATTGCGCCGATGCGATGGTGTGCATTTCCAACTGCGACAAGATCACCCCGGGCATGTTGATGGCTGCCATGCGACTGAATATACCGGTGGTGTTTGTGTCGGGTGGCCCCATGGAAGCCGGCAAGGTCAAACTGGCCAACCCAACCACGCACACCCTGGAATTCAAAAAGCTCGACCTGATCGACGCGATGGTGATGGCGGCTGACGACAAGGTGAGTGATGCTGATGTGGCCGAGGTGGAGCGCTCCGCCTGCCCGACCTGCGGTTCGTGTTCGGGCATGTTCACGGCCAATTCCATGAACTGCCTGACCGAGGCCCTGGGCCTGGCCTTGCCTGGCAACGGCACGGTGGTGGCGACCCACGCTGACCGCGAGCAGCTGTTCAAACGTGCCGGTCACCTGGCCGTCGAGCTGTGCCAGCGCTATTACGAGCAAGACGACAGCAGTGTGTTGCCACGCTCCATGGGCTTCAAGGCCTTTGAGAACGCCATCACCTTGGATATTGCCATGGGTGGTTCCACCAACACCATCCTGCACATTCTGGCGATTGCACAGGAGGCAGAAATTGACTTCACCCTGGCCGACATCGACCGCCTTTCGCGCTCGGTGCCCCAGCTGTGCAAGGTGGCACCCAACACCAACAAGTACCACATTGAAGACGTGCACCGCGCTGGCGGTATTTATGGCATCCTGGGCGAGCTGGACCGCGCTGGCAAGCTGCACACCGATGTGCCCACGGTGCACAGCAAGACCTTGCGAGAAGCACTGGACCTCTGGGACATCGCCCGTAACCCGTCCGAAGGCGTCAAGACCTTTTACATGGCCGGCCCCGGTGGCATTCCCACCCAGGTGGCCTTCAGCCAGAACGCCCGCTGGCCCAGCCTGGACGCGGACCGTGCCGAAGGCTGTATTCGCTCTGGCGCGCATGCCTTCTCGCAAGAGGGTGGCCTGGCGGTGCTGCGTGGCAACATCGCGCTGGACGGCTGCGTCGTCAAGACCGCCGGCGTGGACGACAGCCTGATGGTGTTTGAAGGCCCGGCCCATGTGGTGGAAAGCCAGGACGAGGCGGTAGAGCATGTCCTGAATGACCAGGTCAAGGCCGGTGATGTGGTGATCGTGCGTTATGAAGGCCCCAAGGGCGGCCCGGGTATGCAAGAAATGTTGTACCCCACCAGTTACATCAAGTCCAAGGGCCTGGGCAAGGCCTGTGCCTTGCTGACCGATGGTCGTTTTTCAGGCGGCACCTCGGGCCTGTCGATCGGTCACGCTTCGCCTGAAGCGGCCGCTGGCGGTGCCATCGGCCTGGTGCGTAACGGCGACCGAATTCGTATTGACATTCCCAACCGCTCCATCAACGTTCTGTTGTCGGATGACGAATTGGCGCACCGCCGTGCTGAGCAGGACGCCAAGGGATGGAAGCCCGCCATGCCACGCAAGCGCAAGGTGTCGGCTGCGCTCAAGGCTTATGCCAAGCTGGTGATGTCGGCTGACAAGGGCGCGGTGCGCGACCTGTCTCTGCTGGAGGATTAGTCCGTCTATTCGGCGCCGTTGCAGTTGAATTCCCGATTTCGACGGTCTGTCGCATCGGGCCTGCTAGCCTGTCGCTGACGTGATACTGTTGCCGGCCCGATTGGCCTGTGGGCCGATACCTGCAACTCTCCCGTGGATCCAAGGCGCCTGAGTGCCAGGCGACCCGATGGGGTGTTTTGTGCGATGACCCGCCAGGAAAATCAGATCATGAATGTTGAAATCCAAGCTTTGAAGTCCGTATCTATTTGGCGCCGCAAGCCGTTCTGGCTGTCCTTGGCTGTGGTACTGGCTTTGGGCGTGGTCGGTGCCGTCTTGGCGGTCAAGAGCCAGTCGATCAAAGCTGCTGAGTCAGGCAAAAAAGACAGCCCGGTGGTCACTTTGGAATTTGCTGCTGGGGATATCGCGGTGGTGGCGTTGCAAGCCTTGTCTCAGGGCATTTCCGTCAGTGGTTCTTTGTCACCGGTCACGCAGGCCACTGTCAAATCGACTGTGGGCGGTGAGGTGCGGCGTGTGCTGGTGCGCGAGGGCGAAGCGGTGCGCCAAGGCGCAGTGCTGGCAGAAATTGACGGGACCGAGGCGCGTACACGCCTGGAGGCGGCACTGGCAGACCAGGCTGAGCGACGTGCCAGGTCGGACATCGCCACTCGCAACCGTGACACCAACCACGGACTCCTCAAGCAAAATTTCATTTCCCAGAACGCTTTTGACCAGCTGCAAAGCACTTACCAGGCCAGTCAGGCCGCAGTGCAGTGGGCCGATGCCCAGGTGAAGCTGGCCAAACAAGCTGCGGCCGACACCCTGGTGCGTGCGCCGATGTCAGGCACGGTGGCCAAGCGGCTGGTCAATGGCGGTGAACGGGTGGGGGTGGATGTACCTTTGCTGCAGTTGGTCGATTTATCGCGGCTGGAACTTGAAGCCAGCGTGCCGGCATCTGATGTGGCGCGCATCACCGTTGGGCAAATGGTGAGTTTCTCGGTCGATGGTTTTGGCGATCGTCAGTTTGAGGGCAAGGTGGCGCGCATCAATCCGCTGGCGGAGGCGGGCACGCGGTCGATCAAGTTGTTTGTCACTGTGCCCAATGGCGATGCCAGTCTGCGCGGTGGCATGTTTGCCCAGGGCGTGGTGACGGTGTCTCAGTCCAAGGTGGTCCCGGTGTTACCGATGAGCGCCGTGTTTGAGGAGGCTGGCCAGGCCTATGCTTTCAGTGTCGAAGGTGGCAAACTGGTCAAGCGTGCTTTGAAGCTGGGACTGAAGGACGAGGCCGGTGGTCTGGTGGAAGTGGTGGACGGCGTGGGCGCCGGCACAAGCGTGGTGCGCATCCGCATGAACGGGCTCAAGGCGGGGGCACCTGCGGTGCTGCGCGACGCAACGACCGCTGCCAAGCCGGTCAGCGCACCGGTTTAAGCAGCACGGAGAGCCGACCATGTGGATCACCAAAACAAGTATCAACCAGCCGGTCTTCGCCACCATGGTGATGCTGGCGCTCATGCTGCTGGGCATTATTTCGTATACCCGGCTGGGTGTGGAGCAAATGCCGGATGTACAGGTGCCTGGCGTCTGGCTGCAGGTGCGCTACCCCGGCGCCTCGCCCGAGCAGGTCGAAGCCGATCTGGTGAAACCGATGGAAGAGGCGATCAACACCATCACCGGTATCAGCACCCTGTTCAGCAATTCGTTTGAGGGTCGGGGTGAACTGTGGATTGAATTTGACCTGAAAACCGACATGACCAAGGCGGTGCAGGACGTGCGCGACAAGGTGGCACAACTCCGACCGGCTTTCCCCAAAGATGCAAAAGACCCCTTGGTGGTGCGTGGCCAATTTGACGGTGCCGAACCCACATCGACCTACGCCATCCTGTCAAAAACCCGCAGCCTGCGCGAGCTGTCGACCCTGACCGACCAGTTGATCGTCAAGCGGCTGCAAGGGGTGTCGGGTGTGGGCCAAGTGAATGTGGGTGGCACGGTGCAGCGCCAAGTGCAGATCAAGCTCAAACCGCAACAGATGCTGGCGTATCAGGTGGGTATTGACGAGGTGCTGGGTGCCATTCGCGCCATCAATCAGGACATGCCCGCAGGCAACCTGCGGGCCGATGTTCAGGAGCAATTGGTGCGGGTGGAGGGCAAGCTCAAGAGTGTCGAGGCCTTTGCCAAGATCATTGTGGCGCGTCGCTCGGGTGTGCCGGTGTTGTTGGAGCAGGTGGCCACGGTGAGCGACGGCGAGCGCGAAGAGCAGTCCATCGGACGCGTCAACGGCCAGCCCGCGCTAACCATCGGCATCTTCAAGACGCAGGATGCCAATCTGGTTGAAACCGGCGAAGCCGTCACCAAAACCATGGACGGACTGCGCAAGCAACTGCCGGCAGACGTGGAAATCCGCGTCATTTCGGAGAACGCCAGCTACGTGAAAAATTCATTGGACAACGTCAAAAGCACCATCATTGAAGGCGGTTTGCTGACGGTGCTGATCGTGTTCCTGTTTTTGCATTCCTGGCGTAGTACCATCATCACCGGCGTCACGCTGCCGATTTCGGTCTTGTCGACTTTCATTGCCATGTACGCGTTTGGTTTCACCATCAACGCGGTGACCCTGATGGCCTTGTCGCTGTGCATTGGCTTGCTGATTGACGATGCGATTGTGGTGCGTGAGAACATCGTGCGCCATGTGGGCATGGGCAAAAGCCACCTGGATGCCGCGCGCGATGGCACCGAGGAAATCGGGCTGGCGGTGCTGGCCACCACGCTGGCGATTTGTGCGGTGTTCATTCCGGTGGCTTTCATGAGCGGGATCATTGGCCGGATCTTTTTCCAGTTTGGTATCACCGTGACGGTGGCGGTCCTGGTGTCGCTGTTTGTCAGTTTCACGCTGGATCCGATGCTGTCATCGGTGTGGAAAGACCCGGTGGCCACGCGGTTTTCCAAGGTGCCGTGGCTGGGCCGGCTGATGGAGCATATTGAACACCGAGTGGAATGGTTGCATGAGGTGTATGCACGCCTGTTGCGCCGCACGTTGCATCGGCGCAAGACCACGCTGGCGATTGCCGGGGCGATTTTTGTGGCTAGCCTGGGTTTGGTGCCGCTGGTGGGCGGGGAATTCATGCCGTCGGCCGACCAGGGTGTTTTTTCATTGAAGATCAAAACGCCTGTGGGCTCCAGCCTGCCGTACACAGACGGCAAGGTGCGCCAGATTGAAGCGGTCATCGGTCAGTTCAAGGAAATTGAGCTGATCAGCACCACGGTCGGCGGCAACAACCGCAACGAGGCCGAACTGCTGCTGAAGCTCACCGATGCCAAAACCACCCAGCGGCGCTCTCAGAAGGACATGGAAAAAGCTGTGCGCGAGCGGCTCAAAAGCATCGCGGGTATCGAGTTGTCGGTGGGTTTCAACAAGCCGATCTGGATCAACCTGATCGGTCCGGCGTCAGCTGAGTTGCCGCAGTTGCTTGACACCATCATGGCCAAGGTGGGGGCGGTCAAAGGGGTGGTGGACCTGGAGCACAGCCTGCAAGCGGCCAACCCGGCCGTCATCATCAAGGTCAATCAAGCCGTGGCCAGTGATCTGGGGCTGTCTCTGGAACGCATTGGCTCGGCACTGCGACCGTTTGTCAATGGCGATCAGGTCAGCAACTGGCTGGCGCCCGATGGGCAGAACTATGAGGTCAATGTGCAACTACCGCGCTCTGGCCGGCAACGTCTGGCCGACCTGGGTGAACTTTCCATTGCCAGCAATCGTCTGGATGCCAATGGCGCACCGGTCATGGTGCCGCTGCGCCAAGTGGTCGAGTTTGTGCCGTCCACCAGCCCGCAGGTGATTAAACGCCAGAATCTGGAGCGACGCGTGGGCATCTACGCCAGTGTGGAGGGGCGCCCCACCGGAGACGCTGCCAAGGAAGTTACCCAGGTAGTCAAAGGCATTGACCTGCCGCCAGGTTACCGCTTTGACATCAAGGGCGAGGCGGAACAAAACGCCGAGGCCGGCAGCGCTGCGCTGGTGGCACTGGGGCTGGCGGTGATCTTTATTTATTTCATTCTGGCGTCGCAATTTGCCAGCTTCTTACAGCCAGTGGCCATCATGGCCTCATTGCCGTTCACGCTGGTGGGGGTGATGGGTGCCTTGATCGTGACGGGCTCAACGCTGAACCTTTTTTCCATCATCGGCTTCATCATGCTCATGGGCCTGGTGGTGAAAAACGCCATTTTGCTGGTGGACTTTGCCAACCACTCGCAGCGCGCTGGCATGAACCAGTTTGATGCCGTGCTCAACGCCGGCCAGGTGCGTCTGCGCCCCATCATCATGACCACACTGGCGATGATCTTTGGCATGTTGCCCATGGCCATTGGTATGGGTGAGGGGGCAGAGTCCCAGGCGCCGATGGGTCGTGCGGTGATTGGCGGGCTGATCACTTCCACCCTGCTGACCCTTGTCGTGGTGCCGGTGCTTTACACCTACCTGGACAACCTGCCGCGCTGGTGG
>JFJP01027648.1_pt1 | contig 10928 bp, 7 predicted proteins | sample 431651 | NCBI WGS metagenome assembly JFJP01 (sample SAMN02602958, study PRJNA72255) | Microbial mat metagenome, whole genome shotgun sequencing project. | biome: fresh water; feature: sink hole; material: water; isolation source: purple microbial (photo- and chemosynthetic) mats found in...
TTTTTTTTTAATTAATTTTTTTTTTTGATAATATTTGAATTTCTTCAAATTTTATTTTTTAATAATGGAAAATTTTAATTTATAAATTCATATTTTTATTCTAACAAAAAAACCAAAGAAAAAAAAATATTTTTATTTTTTTATATACTGAAAAACAATTTTTTAAAGAAAATAACTATTTCCTAAAAAACTCTGATTTATATAATACTAAAATAAACAATGTCCCAATTAAACAACGAAATCAACATTTCCGAAAGTTCTTTTAAAATTATTTCCATCCCTCAAACCCTAACAAAATCCTTCCTAGAGCCCCAATTCAAAAGCAAAACCGACATAGATGACCTGATGTCCTCTTTGCAGAAGCCAGCAGATATAAAAACCTTCATCAATAAGAACTCCGAAATGAAAAGCATCAGTCACTTGAACTCCAAACATAACAAAGACTTCATTAAGTCAAAAACTGGATTATCAACACATTTAGCTTTAAAAAGCAATATGATCGAAACTCAGAAATTGAATCTCTCACCAATTTGTAAATTTCCTCTCGAAATTGATGATAAAAACGTTAAAATTACTGATAGTATGCTGATAATTCCCCAGGAAAACTATCTCGAAAAAAAGGTCCAAATCAATCAGAATTCATTAGATCTTTCCTTTCGAAAAATCACTCATATTTCATTAGATTTCCATTTAATCCATAGAAACCTATTAGATCTTAATCTTTCGTATAATGAATTAACCGAATTTCCCATGCAATTGCTCGATTTGAATAATCTCAAGTTTTTGAAATTGGATTTTAATAAAATCAGTGTTTTACCCAATGAGATCATAAAACTATCAGGTTTAGAGTTCTTCTCTATTTCAAACAACCGATTAGTCTCAATTCCTGAGAATATCATCCATTTACAACAATTGAAGTGTTTTAATATAGGAAAAAACTTGTTAAAACAAATGAATATTGAATTAACCTGTTTAGAAAACCTTGAGGTTCTCTATATATACGGTAACATTCTCGAGAGTTTTCCTGTTAAATTTAGCAATATGCTCAATTTGAAAGAATTCGCCTTTGATTGGCTTAATTACACAGTCCCTCCTATTGACACAATCATAAAAAAATCAACACATAGCCATATTTTTAATAAATTGCTGCTTTTATGCAAAGAAATGGAAAGTCTTAAAATAGACGATATTTCCTTTATAAATTTCATTCAAAGTCTTTCTTTCGACCCTATAGACTTCAATAAATCTGATAGTAAATTGCGAAACATGTTACATATCGCTTCACTTAAAGACGAAATCAGTGTTATTTATAACATAACAAAAGAATTCCCAGAACTTCTTAATCAAGTCGATAAAGAAAATCAAACGCCTTTGACCCTAGCTCTATTAGAAAACAAACCCAGAAGTGTACAAATCCTATTAGATTTAGGAGCAGACCCTAAAAAAGGTGGTGGACATTTAGGATCTGCATTACATTTAGCCGCTTTTAAGCTAGATATAGTGTTAATTGAAAGGTTTCTAAAGGCTGGATGCTCGCCTAATGCATTAGATTTCGATAAAAATACGCCTTTACATCTAGTTTTTAGCATTTTTTCGAAGAATGAAGAGGATTCGAGAAAAATCAGCGAATTACTGATGTTTTATGGCTGTGATCCGAACCTTAAAAACAAGGAAAATTGGACTGCTTTACATTTATCAGTAAAAAGAATGCAGATAAAGGCGATAATTTGGGCTGTTGAATATAATAAAAAACGGAAATTAATGGAGAAAATCGAAGGGAAATCCTTTTTTAATTTCAATAAAAGAGGAGGCACACATAAATTCTCGCCTTTACATCTAGCGATTCACCAGGGGACTTTGAATATGATTGAACTGCTATATGAAGGAGACTCTAATATGTTCATAGAGACGAAAAACTATCAGATTCCGAAGGATTTAAGCTATCATTCGCTAATTATCATGAAAATCGCGAGAAAATTAGAGAATAAATGGCTTAAAAAGAAGCTAATCATGAAAAATGGCTATAATTGTGATGAATTAAATGTGGGGAATATGAAGTCGAAAATCGAAAAAACATTAAATAAACAGAATTCTTCAGTTTTTGGAGCAGAGGAAGTCAAAAATGTAAAGAAGAGAAACTTCGAAGAACGGGGGTTTATAAAGGAAATAGGAAGAGATTTGAAGATCAAAAGCGATAAGCTCGTCATGCCCAATTTCCTGTGCAATATAGTCGAGGAACCTATTTTCGATCTAGAAAACTGTCAAATTTCTGATGAAAATGGTAATTTTTTATTATTTAAAAAAATTATTCATTAAATTTTTTGAATTTTTTGGATTTTTGAATTTTTTGAATTTTTTTATTTTTTTGACTTTTCTCACTTTTTAATTTTTTTTGAATTTTTCTATTTTTTTGAATTTTTCTATTTTTTCCAAATTTTCCATAAATTTTTCATTCTCTTATAATTGATAATAAATAAATCAAAACTAACTAATTTTCCTTCCCAAAGTCGAGGATATCGAGGATATAGAGGAATTCACTGGCAGAAACCTCCAAAAAGCTAATAACAACGTTTTTTCCCGTAACATCACTCAAGGTTTCAACAACATCAGTGAGTTGAATTCTCGTCAAATAAACAATAAACATAACTTTCTTCAAGATCCAATCCAGCGTTTCCTATTCCAAAGCCCATTGCCTGATAAAAGCTTATTTTTTCATAGTCAAAACATCATGAAATCCTTACATTCTTTAAGTCTTAAGAACTATATTCCTGAAATAAAGAGGTTTATTGATACTATGATGGATATATCAGTAGCTTTTAACGATAAATTGAAGTATCTTTGGTTTATGAAGCTTTTACATTATAGGATTATCAATTATCATAGGAGATATATCTCTAAATATCTACCTAGTTGTGTCTATGTATTAAATGAGTTCTATAATCCATTTGAAAGAGGGAGAAATGAAATAGAGTGCGATGAAAATGAGTATATTCCAGGGGTTTTATTGAAGTATTTCGAGAAATTATTGGCAGAAAACTATGAAGGGGAAGAGAAAAATGAGAAAAATAGTGCTAATAATGAGAAAAATATTAATAATAATGAGAAAAATAGCAACAATAATGAAAAAAATAGCATTTTTAATGAGAAAAATAGCATTATTAATGAAAAAAATATTGTTAAAATCGAGAAAAATATCGTTAATATTGAGAAAAATATCGTAAATAATGAGAAAAACATCGATATTATTGATAAAAACACCAATATTTTATCAAATATCGTGAAAAATAACCTCGAAGATCCTTTAAATTCTTGTGATAAAACCCAAATAAACACAATAAAACGCTATGAAAATTGCTTAATAATCCAGGAATTAAACCGTATTTTCTCTGAATTCTCTTATAAAAAGAGCAAAAGCACGATAAAATCTATAATAAGAACCCCCTGGATCTCTCGTTTAAATGCTTATGAAGCCATTCAATCCCTTCTTTACCTTCTTTATTACAAACAAAACTCAATAAAATATCGTGACAACAGTGTTCCTTCCCAAAATAACCATATTTTTAAAGGAAATTTAGCAAAAAAAGACTTTTTAGATGATTCAAAGACCTTTATTAAGACTTTAGAGGAAGAAACACCGATAAAAAAGAGCAATTTTTCGTCAATAAAATCACGATATAAAGAGAATATGTTGATGAAAAACCCTTTTGCTGGTCAAAAACAAGTTTTTACGAAGAAAAATGTGGAAAATGTGAAGGAAGAAGAGGCCAATGATGTTATGGAGCTGCATTTAGAGAAATATTTCCCATCGAAGAGCTTTCAAACGCCGTTTAAAGAGGAAACCATAGAGACAAACAAGGTTCCGTTCATGAATATTAATAAGAAATTAAAGTGAATTTGCAATATTTTATTATTTTCTTGCTTCTAAATAATTAAAAAATAATCATTCATATGGCTATTTCATTTTTTTCATGAAAATTGCGTTTTTGTTTAGCGGAAATACAAAAAAAGCTTTATTAATTAGATACACTCTGTATAAAAATACATTTTTATAAATTACAAATAAAATTTAAGATAAATTTCTAAATCTGATTCAGAATTAATTGCTCATTTATAAGAATTTTCCATCTCACAAATTAATTTAAAAAAAATTACAAAACAAACCCAAAACCCCAAAAACCCCCAAAAAAAATCAAATGCCAAGACGAGGAGGTATATTGCCTCTTTTTCTCTTAATAATATTTTTCTCCATAGGAGGAGGCTTCGGAGGACGAAGTTCATCACGTTCTAGATCACAAAGCCAATCACCCCCAAGACCAGCTCCTAAACCAGCAGTTACCCAACCCCATGCCCCTACACAACAGAGAGGAGGATTTTTATCAGGAATGGGAGGCATGCTTATGACGGGAATGGCTTTAGGAGCAGGTTCTGAGATAGCTCATCAAGGAGTTCGAGGCCTTATGGGAAGTAAATATAGGGAAATAATGGGATATATTAAGGGTTTTTAATAGGTGGATCATCACATGGAAAAGAGGGACAAGAAAACGAAAATATTGATCAAAGTTCCCAAAATACACAAGAAAAACAGGGTTCTTGCAATAATGAGACTCAGTCATTTATTGAAGTTTTTTTCTTTTTTTATGATATTTTTACGAGGTTTAATACGATATTTTTAGTGCTTTAAGAAAAACAACGATATTTCCTTTTGCCAGATGTATTCGGATGCACTGAAGGAATGCCAGAAGAAATACGGAAATTAAACACTTTTTCTAATAAAAATCTGGAAAAATATTGAAAAATATTGAAAAATATTGAAAGATTTTAAGCAGTTTTTCTTCTATTTAATAGAAATTTACTATTTAAAGCCAAAAAAACCTTTTTTAATATAATATTAATATTTTCATCATTAAATTTCATTTATAATCATTAAAAAAATGAAAAAAACCCAGAATTTCTTAAAAAAAACATTATTTCCTTATAAAATCTAGCATAAATATGCTATTTTGTCGAGATTCTTTGAATTTTCTTCTAAATTTCCCAATAAACCCTGAATTTTTCGTATCGTAAACCCACTAACCATTGTTTCTATTGATAATTTTCTTTGAAAAAGCTTTTGATTTATCAAATCATTGTTAAAAATCTGAGACATTTTTGATGATTTTTCATTATAAATCTGTGAAATGCTTGATGATTTTTTATCACAATTTTCTTTATTTCTTCGTAAATTCATTTGATTTTCATGAGAATTTGTCTTATTTATTTGAAAAATCGGCAATTTTGTGAAGAAAAAACTCTCATAATCCTGTTCTTTTAACACTATATAGCTTAAATTATCGTTATTTCCTTTATTTATCACAAGAAAATCAAGAAATCCTTGTGAAAACACGTCATTTTCTTTCGAATTATTGAGTTTTTCTGATAAATCTCCCATAAATTTTTCTTTGTAAATTTCTCCGTTTTTCATGTTTAAATAGGAAATATTGAAATTTATCGCAAAACACTTAGAAATCAGCATTTTTAACTCATCATTAAGCATTTCCTCTTCGTTTTTGCTGTTTCTCAGTGATAGAATGAACCTTTTCAGCTCAATTTTCCGATTCTGTATAATATGATGAAAATTGCTATTAAGTATTAAATCCACTATAATCTCCTGCATTAAATCGATAATTCCTTCTCGAAACACCTTTTCATTTAAAATATAATGAATAAAAAGGTGAAAGGCGTTAATTGAAGGATTTATTGTGGAATTCGTATCGGTTTTTGGCTTTAAAAGCTTGAAAATTTCGATTAATTTCAGCTGTTTTTGACGACAAACCTGATATTTAAAGAATTCTAGACGTTTGATCAGATCTTCAAGGGCTTTATCAAAGGAATTCTCAAGAATTTCTTTGAAATAAACGAGGGAAATAAAGAGAATTATCATAGATTTGCATGAAATCCTCAATAAAAGACCGTTTTTATACAGAGATTGCAAGTCTGAAAGTACGGTTATTTGTGGGTTTTTACTGATAAATTCTTTTAAAGGAATTATCGAAATTTCTTCAGAAAAAGTGGTATTTGTGATTAAACTTGATGTTATTGAGAAGTTTTGATTGATATTTTCTCTGATTTCTAAAGGGTTTTTGGGGAAATTTGGCTTGTTTTCTTCATATTTTGATTTGTATTCATCGAAGGAAATAGAGGAATCGCTGATATTTTGCATGAATTTCATGAAAAGATCATCGAAAATCGAGGTTTTCGAAAGGATTTGATGAGGGGTAAAGGACATTTCAGGAAGAAAAGGTATTAACGAACAAAAAAAGGGATTTTATTGATAAATTAACAGAAAATTCTTGATTAATTATAACAAATAAGTGATTTTTTTGATAAAAAATCAAATAAATAATACGATAAAATTCATTTGATTTTCCCATTAATTTATCATTAAAATGTTCAAAGGCGGTGGTGATGCCGGAGGTGGTAAAAGAGGCAAAAAGACCTTTGAATTTGTTAAGCAAAACCCTAAATTCCTTTTAAATATGAAAGAACAGATCGTTAAACAGGAAAACGATCAAATAAATGCAGTAAAATTAGCTTCTTTTAAGAAGAAAACCATGGGAAATGACAAGGAATATGACTTAGAAAACGCTACAATCGTGAATAATGATGGTAAAAATCCTGATTTTTACGTAAAAACAATAGAAAACGAGATAAATATGAAGGATTTACAAAAGAATTTTAAGCCTGTTTTTGTGGGAAAAAAGGAGAAAAATCAAATGAAAATCGATAATGAGGAACAAAAACTCGAAATTCTTGAGAAAAAAGAGGAAAATATTGAGAAAAAAGAGGAAAATGATGGAAATTTGGGTAAAAGAAAGGCTTTGACAGACTATGTTGATGATTTCTTAAAGGACGGACAAGGGAATAAAGAGAAGAAAAGGGAGGAAATCAAGATAAAGACCATTCATAAGAAAGTCAAGCATAATTTATTGTCATTTGATCAATAAAATTTATTATTGTTGTTGTAATTTTTTTTTTCTTTCAGAAAAATGAAAAAAAATTGATAATTTCCCATTTTTTAAAAGAAATCATTTATTTTATCAATGAATTTCCCTTTGAATTTAATGACTTTTTCTTTGAATTTAATGACTTTTCCTTTGAATTTCCTTAGATATTAATGCTTAGCAGTTTTATTCTAAAGACAAGAGCCTTTTTCTGCTGAATTCTTCCTTAAAAGGCTAATTTTTAAATGAATTTAAAAAAAAAATTAATAATTTTCAAAACCCCTTAAAAAAAAACGAATGGACGCTTTAAAATCGCTCTTAACCAAGCGTAAACAAGATCTCCCTCCCCTTTCCGACCCTTCCAAGAGCTGGGTAAGGCAATCGGACCTCGATAAACAGCACCTTTCCAATTACCTCGCAGAACAATCGATATTGGATTCAAAAAAGCTCGCCTCTCTTCACGATAAGCTCTTATCACAAGAAGACTTTTATTCTTCCCAACCCAATAAAAAGCATAAAAAAGACTCATCAGACCTCCAAAATCTGATAAAACCTTCAGCCAAAGCTCAAGAAGACTTAAATAACCTGATATCGCCTTTACCAAAATCAGAAGTAAAGCGAAGGCTTCGTAATATCGGTCAGCCTATCACATTATTCGGTGAAGATGAATGGATGCGATATAACCGTTTGCGAAAATGCGAGAGTGAGTCATTAGACAACGTAGAGAAAGGTTTAGGCGGTGAGGGTAACACCTTCCAAAAGGATTTGAAGTTAGATGAGGATGAGTTCAAACAATTGAAAGAAGTCAATGAGGATGAAGAAGATAAGCATTTATTAGAAAAATTGAAGTTACATACCTTTGATTTCGATATAATGAACAATCAGGATTTCAAAAGCAAAAAGAAAATTGTCTTAAGTAAAGGTGTTTCCTATCCTAATAAATGTGATGATGTGTATATATGGTGTAAGAAGATCCTGAATGAATGGGAGCAGATGTTGCAGGGGAAGCCTGAGAAAGAGAAGAATAGCATGGAGGGGAAGCAGCTCGTGGGGATTTATCGGCAGTGTAGGAGGTATTTGAAGCCGATGTTTCAGTTATTGAAGGAGAAGGTTAATTTTTATTTTTTATTATTTATTATTTATTATTTATGAGGGTTTTTAGACTTTAAATGAAGAAATTTTGGACGCTTTGTATCATATTGTCCATTATTGCATTTTGAGAGAATATGTGAAGGTAAATATAATAAAATTATACATGATTTTAATAGTTTTCATGTATTTTATAATATAAATTGATTATTTTTTTTCCTTATACATGTATTATATAATATAAATTAATTATCTTTTTCACTTACAGTATAATATATATTAGGCTCATGACAAATATTTGGAGATATCCATTGGTAATTCACCTTGGCCGATGGGAGTGACGATGGTGGGTATTCATGAAAGATCGGGAAGGGCAAAGATATTTTCCTCGCAAGTAGCCCGTAGGGATATTTTATAAAAAATTGGGTAAATAAATTATTAATTTGTTCAGATATTTTAAATGATGAGACTCAGAGGAAATATTTGCAGGCGCTCAAGCGATTAATAACCTTATCGCAAAAGCTTTACCCTAACGATGATCCAACAAAATGCGTTTCCACTTAAACTAGTAGTTATTAGTCCGAATTTATTAGAGAATTTTTACTCAAAACCCTTATAATTGAAAAAAACTTGATTATGATTTATTAGAAATCTCTATTTTTATATTATTTCCCCTTAAATTAACCACAAATTTTAACGATAAAAGACTCAATCCTCCCGATAAAAGACTCAATCCTCCTCTTCCTGCCTTTTGTTCTCCTCATCACTCTCTTCCCTTTTTTTATGATGACGATGATGTTTCTTCTTCTTCTTTTTCTTCTTCTTCCCATCATCTCCCTCTATTATCTCAACCTCTCTATTCTCCTCATCCTCCTCCTCATTCCTTCCATTCTCAGGCATTTCTATCTCAATCTCCCGATTCTGACTCTTATCATTTTTCTTATTTCTGCTTGAAAACTTCAAATCCTTCTCACTTTCTGTTTTTTTGAGGTTTTCTTCATGATTTTTATCATTTTCTTCATTAAATTTCCCGCTCTTTTTCTTCAATTTCGTGCTTTCTTCATCTTCTAATAAATCTTCATAGTATTTCCCCGCGAATCTCCCTCCAATTTTCCTTTTATTCCTAAATTGTAACATCATTCCCATTGCAGTCAACAACATTAAAAAGATGAAATATATATAGAAAGGCCAATCTACATATTCAATTTCCTTGAATTTTATCTGTTTTGGCACTGATAATTCATTGGGATATGAGCCTATATACATGGCTAGACACCTTATCACAAGATAAGCCCCTAGGAAACTAGTGCCTAATATACATATATGTCTCCATAAACAAGCTGATAACAGCCCGAAAATACAGCCAAATATCCCCATTATCACATATAAGAGCAAACCAGGAGGTTCTATCTCGATTTTATAAAGGAAAAGGTTATTTACGATAAAACCTAAGATGAATCCTATCCAAAAACCCATGCACATAAAGCCGATTTTTGGCAGAGAAGTACTGATATAGCCTATAGAACCCCCGATTAATATGCTAATTAGCAAGAGAATCCATGAAGAAAGCACTGATGAACCAGAATTCAGGAAAAATTCACCGAAAATCATCATTAAAAAGCCAAAAGAAGCCAAAAAACCCACAAAAAATATAGTTTCTTTGATGATTGCCAATCCGAAAAAGCATTCGATAAAGCCTATAATTATCATGATAATCCCTATAACGATCCGATTATCGTAAATAAACTGATAAACTGTGCTGTTTTCAACAATAGGACATCCAGCGAGACTTCTGCCGATTATAAGGTATTGATTCTGATCATTTGTGATCTCATCTATTAGAAAAGGCACTGGTAATGAGTTTTTCGTACAGAAAATCTTGAAAATCGCTTGATAATTTAATGAAGAAATAAGGCTATTTGTTGAATAAGCATCTCCATTTGAAAGTGATAACTGTATTCCATTTGAAGCATCATCTGGATTATTCAATGAATAGGCGAAATTTGAAAGGGTGCTTGTTGAACTGAGTCGAATACATGTAGAATTCTCTTCATTTCCTAAGGAATCGAGACGATATAACAAGGCATATGCTGAGATTTCTTTGCATTTTTTAACAGTTAAACCACAAAAACTGTAGTAAAGACGATAATGGAGATTGTTCTCGGTGTATTCATAAGTGAAGTCTGAAGAGGAAATCAAAGGCTTTAATGAGAAAAAAGCGTTGTTATCAAGGATTTTGTCACAGAGAATCGAGGAAAGGAGAGGCAAGTGAGAGAGAAAGGATATAATTAGAAGAAAAAGAGGCGTTTTGATGGTTTTTGTCATTTTTTTTCAGTTTTTTTAAGTTTTTAGGGGTTTTTTAGGGTTTTTGAAGATGAAATGGTAATAATTTGAATTTTTGTGATGAATTCCGTTCTCCAGAACTTTTTCCACACTGTTAATGATCTTTAAGATCGAATTCATTGAGAAAATGATCAAAAAATCTGAGGTTTTTCATAATGTTAAACTTTTTGTGATTTCTTGACAATTTCCAATCAATTTAACTTGAAATCATTCATATTTTCCGTCATTTTTTCCGAAAAATATCAAAGAAAACTTCATAAAAAAACCAAAAATTAAATAAAAAAAAATCAATTTTTTATCAATAAAAACTAACGAAGGGTTTTTGTGGTTTTTTTCATTACTTTTCAAACTTTCAGAAATTAAGGGATTTTCCTTTGTTAAAAAAGAATTTATATATAATATTTATTGTTTTTTACTGTTTAAAAAGGAATTTTTGTCAAAAAACTTTAATTTTTTGAAAAAAAACGATTTTATTTAATTTTTTTTAACAAAAAAAAATAATATTTTTGATTTTAA
>JFJP01034874.1_pt1 | contig 10928 bp, 8 predicted proteins | sample 431651 | NCBI WGS metagenome assembly JFJP01 (sample SAMN02602958, study PRJNA72255) | Microbial mat metagenome, whole genome shotgun sequencing project. | biome: fresh water; feature: sink hole; material: water; isolation source: purple microbial (photo- and chemosynthetic) mats found in...
CGCCTCGCTCGGCAACTACCTCAAGGCCGGCTTGTTCATACAGCACAAGCGCATCGAGTCAGAGGCCCGGAAGCTCAACGAGCAACTCAGGACCAAGACGCCTTCGATGTGGGCCCAGATCCAGAACCTCTCAGGCGGCAACCAGCAGAAGGTGCTCGTGAGCCGCTGGCTCATGACCCTGCCGGACATCCTCATCATGGACGAGCCCACCCGGGGCATCGACGTTGGTGCCAAGTTTGAAATTTACTCCATCATGGCCGAGCTGGCCAGGAACGGAAAGTCGATCATCATGGTATCGTCGGAGATGCCTGAACTGCTCGGCATGTCACACCGCGTCATGGTGCTCTGCGCGGGGCGGCACACGGGCACCCTCGAGAAGAGCGCCGCTAACCAGGAAACCATCATGCGTCTCGCGACGCAGTTCGTGTAAGGAGCCATCGATGAGTACAAACGCCGTAGGCGCACTGGTCCAGAAAAAAGGCATCGGCGCCTTTCTGGGCAAGAATACCAATCTCGTGACCTTTGTCCTGCTCGCGACCATCCTCGGCATCATGACCAGTGGACGGTCGTTTGAATGGCCCTCGGTCAGAAACCTGATGATAGCCGAATCGGTGCGCGCCTTCGCGGCGCTCGGCGTGGGCATGATCATCATTACCCGCGGCATCGATCTCTCCATCGGGTACGTCATCTGCCTGGTGGCGAGCGTCTCTGCCTCGTTTGCGCAGACTCCCGACTATACTTCTGCCCTGTATCCGGGCATAGACTTTCCGATCTGGTTACCCTTCGTGGCAGGAATCCTTACCGGTGCATTGTTCGGATTCATGAATGGTGCCCTCGTGGCCTACGGCAAGTTGCCCGCATTCATAGCGACCCTGGGCACCATGTCCATAGCCCGCGGCGCTCAGCTCATCTACACCAAGGCGGCTGTCGTCGGCAGCGTCAAGGACGCATACAAATCCATAGCGCAGGGCTCCGTCGGGCCGATTCCAAACCTGGCGCTCTATGTCGTCGTCGCGGCGGCCATAGTTTGGGTACTGCTCCGGCATACCAAGCGCGGTACCAATTTCTACGCCATCGGCGGCAACCCGATAGCGGCCCGCGTATCCGGCATCAACGTTGAAAAAGAACTGGTCATCGTCTATACCTATGCGGGCATACTCTACGGGATAGCCGGCAGCCTGCTCGCAGGGCGTCTCGGACTCGCCAATGCGCTCACCGCCAACGGCATGGAGCTGGATGCCATCGCGGCCGTTACGGTCGGCGGCATCTCGCAGGCCGGCGGCGTGGGTACCGTAGGCGGCATGATAATCGGCGTTCTGACGCTGGGCATCATCAACTATGGCATGACCTACCTGGGCGTGGATTCCTATTACCAGCTCCTGGTCAAGGGAGCGATAATCCTCGTGGCGGTCTATTTCTATATAAGGAAGTATTCACAGCGGGCCTGATCACCTCGTCGAGGTGAGCCGCAGGAAAAAGCACGTTCAGCACACGATTCGGGAGGCGCGGTTCGATGAAGGTTACGGAACAGCATCACAAGCAGGATTCAGCCAGAGCGGACGGTCTGGCATGAGACCCCGCGCCGTAACCATCCATGACGTGGCCAGGGAGGCTGGCGTATCAACCGCCAGCGTATCCCGCGTCGTCAACGGAGACCGCCCCGTACTCGACGATACGACCGTCAGGGTCAAGGCTGCCATAGAGAAGCTGGGCTACAAGGCCAACCAGGTGGCCCGTAGCCTCAAGACGCGGGCGACTAAAACCATAGGCGTCGTGGCACCCCTGCTGGCCAGCGAGTTCTTCATGCTCATAGCCGAGAGCATGGATCGCGAGCTCTCGGCCCACGGATACAGCCTCATCGTCTGTTCCTCGAATGAGAGCCTCGAGGAGGAGGCCAAGCGGCTCAGGCTCCTCTCCGGCAGGCTCGTGGACGGCATCGTGATGATTCCGACGAGCGATCACAGCGCCCACGTGCGGGAGATACAGGCCAAGGGCATACCGGTGGTGTTCATAGACCGGCTCGCGCTGAACGTCGCGGCGGATGCCGTGCTCGTGGACAACGAAGGCGGCGCGCGCGAGGCCACCGAGGCGCTGATAGCGGATGGCTTCAGGCGCATAGGATTCCTCGGTGCGGGGCTGGACGTGATGACGGCGCGCGAGCGCTACGAAGGCTACCGCTCCGCCATGACCCGCGCTGGCCTGGAGGTGGAGGACGCGTATACCAGCTTCGGCAACCTGCACATAGAGTCCGGCTACACTTCGATGCAGGAAATGCTGTCTCATCCGGACGCGCCGGACGCGTATTTCATAGTCAATGCCGATACCCACATCGGCGCAACCAATTATCTGATGACCGCGGGAAAATCGCACCGGGAGCGCATCGTCTTTGCCTCGTTCGACGAGATGCCGTATTCCCCGCTGCTGCAATTCTGCCGCTACTCGGTTTCGCAGCCCATAGCCCGTATGGGCGAACTGGCCGCGCTCATGCTGCTGGGCCGTATCGAGGGAGGTTCCGTTGGAGCTCCCTCCATCGCACGGCTCAAGACGACGCTCATCAAGCATTGAAACATGGAGGATTACATGGCTGACACGAACGACATGAAAATCGCTGCCCCGGAAACAAGGCTTGCCGGTGGACTGCCCAGAATAGGTATCAGGCCGACGATAGACGGCAGGCGCAACGGCGTCCGCGAATCGCTTGAGGGGCCGACGATGGCCATGGCCAGAGCCGCTGCAAAACTCATCACCGGGAACCTCCGCCACCCGAGCGGCCATGCCGTCGAGTGCGTCATAGCCGATTCCACCATCGGCGGTGTCGCGGAAGCCGCTGCCTGCGCGGACAAGTTTACGCGCGCGGGCGTCGCGGTGACCCTGACGGTCACGCCCTGCTGGTGCTACGGCTCGGAGACCATGGACATGGACCCGCACACCATCAAGGCCGTGTGGGGCTTCAACGGCACCGACCGACCCGGAGCCGTGTACCTCGCCGCAGTGCTCGCAGCCCACAGCCAGAAGGGCCTGCCGGCGTTCGGCATCTACGGCCGCGATGTCCAGGACCTGTCTGACACCGACCACATACCTGCCGATGTGGCAGAAAAACTGCTCAGGTTTGCCCGTGCGGGCCTGGCCGCAGCGTGGATGCGGGGCAAGAGCTACCTGTCGGTCGGCTCGGTTTCCATGGGCATAGCCGGTTCCACGGTGGATCCCGATTTCTTCCAGGATTACCTGGGCATGCGCAACGAGTATGTGGACATGTCGGAACTCGTCCGCCGCGTGGACGAGAAGATCTATTCGGAGGCGGAGTACAGGCGCGCACTGGCGTGGGTCAAGGATAACTGCAAGGAAGGCCCCGATACCAACGATCCCGGGGTGCAGCATTCGCGCAAGCGTAAGGACGATTCCTGGGCCATGAGCGTCAAGATGGCCATGATCGTGCGCGACCTCATGGTGGGCAACCCCGACCTCAGGCGCAAGGGCTTGCACGAGGAAGCTTTGGGCCACAACGCCATTCTGGCCGGTTTCCAGGGTCAGCGCGCCTGGACCGACCACTTTCCAAACGGCGACTTCATGGAGACCATCCTCAATTCCAGTTTCGACTGGAACGGCATACGGCAGCCGTATGTGGTGGCCACCGAGAACGACGCCCTCAACGGCGCGGCCATGCTGTTCGGGCACCTGCTCACCGGCACCTCGCAGATATTCTCGGACGTGCGCACGTACTGGAGCCCGGAGGCGGTCCAGCGGGTAACCGGCTGGAAGCCCGTGGGGCCGGCCGCAGGAGGCTTCATCCACCTGATCAATTCCGGTTCGACGACGATGGACGGCACCGGCAAGCAGCGCAAGGACGGCAAGCCCGCCATGAAGCCGTACTGGGAAATTGCGCCTGCAGAAGCCCAAGCCTGCCTCGACGCGACGAGCTGGCGGTATGCGGACCTCGGCTACTTCCGGGGCGGCGGCTATTCATCGGATTTCCTTACAGAAGGCGGCATGCCGGTTACCATGACCCGAATCAACCTCGTCAAGGGCGTTGGGCCGGTGCTGCAGATAGCCGAAGGCGTTACCGCGACTCTGCCGGATGAGGTCCACAACAAGCTAGACAAGCGCACCAACGAGACCTGGCCCACCACCTGGTTCGTGCCGCGCCTGACAGGTTCCGGGCCGTTCAAGGACGTGTACTCGGTGATGGCCGCCTGGGGAGCCAACCACGGCGCAATCTGCTACGGCCACGTAGGCGCTGACTTCATGGCCCTTGCCGCCATGCTGCGCATACCGGTGTGCATGCACAACGTGGACGAGGCCTCCATCTTCAGGCCGAGCTACTGGAACGCCATGGGCATGGATGCGGAAGGCGCTGACTACCGCGCCTGTTCAGCCCTCGGGCCGCTGTACGGCCGGAAGTAGGTTTTCATGGTCATCGGCATAGATTACGGCACCGACTCGGTCAGACTCGTACTCGTCGATGCGGCGGACGGCACCTTTGCCGCGGAATCGGTGGCGGAGTATCCCCGCTGGAAGCGCGGCCTGTACTGCGACCCCGCTGCGAGCCGGTTCCGCCAGCATCCGCTCGACTACATCGAGAGCCTGGAGACGGCCATGGCCGAGCTCCGCGGCAAGGCGCCAGCCAGAGCGTGGGCCGCGGTCAAGGGGCTCTGCGTCGATGCGACCGGTTCCACTCCCGGGCCGGTAGACGCCTCCGGACTGCCGCTGGCCCTCACGGAGCGCTTTGCCGATGACCCCGATGCCATGTTCTGGCTCTGGAAAGACCACACCGCCACGCCGGAGTCAGATGACATCAACCGCGCGCTGGCAATCTGGAAGGGGCCGGATTTCGCGCGCTTTTCCGGCGGCGCGTACTCGCCCGAGCGGTTCTGGTCAAAGATACTCAGGGCGCTCCGTTACAACCCGGCCGTCCGGGGCGCAGCGGCGACCTGGGCGGAGCACTCGGACTGGATGCCCGCCTGGCTCGCCGGCAACCGCGATGCTGCCGGCTGGAAGCGCAACGTCTGCGCCGCCGGCCACAAGGCAATGTGGCACGCCAGCTGGGGCGGCCTGCCGTCTGAAGAATTCCTTGCCGGTATCGACCCGCTGCTGGCCGGTCTGCGCGGGCGGCTCTATTCCGGAACCGTCACCGCCGAGGCCGTCACCGGGCGGCTGGACGCGGTGCACGCCGCCCGCTGGGGACTGCCCGCGGGCATCGTCATAGCGGCCGGCGCAATAGACGCCCATGTCGGCGCGGTAGGCGGCGGCATCGGCCCCGGCGACATGCTCAAGATCATGGGCACGAGCACCTGCGACATGATAGTCGCCGAACCTGGATCTGTCGGAAAGCGCGCCATCCGCGGCATCTGCGGCCAGGTTGACGGCTCGATACTGCCGGGTTATGAGGGGCTGGAGGCCGGGCAGTCGGCCTTTGGCGACGCATACGCGTGGCTCCGCGAGTTCCTCGTCGAACCGGTACGCGACTTCGCCGAGCGCAGGGGTGAAACTACAACCGATAGACCTGGATTGAAACGTGACGAGGCTGAGCGATTTGTCGATGCGTATCGCGAAGCGCTGCTACCGCGGCTCTCCGAACGGGCGGCCGCCCTGCCGCTCAGGCCCGACTCGCCGGTCGCGCTCGACTGGCTCAACGGCCGGCGCACGCCCGACGTCAACCACAGCGTCAAAGGCGCCTTCGCGGGGCTCGACCTTGGCACCGGCGCCGTGGAGTTTTTCGCGGCTATAGTCGAAGCCACCGCGTTTGGATCCAGGCGCATCCTGGAGCGTTTTGAGGACGAGGGCGTCCACGTGGCGCGCGTCATCGCCACCGGCGGCGTTGCAAAGAAGTCGCCGTACGCCATGCAGGTTGTGGCCGACGCGATGCGCCGGCCTGTCATCGTCGCGGCTTCCGAACAGACGGTAGCGCTCGGGGCCGCCATGCTCGCCGCCGTAGCCGCCGGCCTGCACCCGTCGCTGGCAACCGCGCAGGCTGCCATGGGCGCCGGTGTGGAGACGGTATACGAACCCGACCCTGCCCGCGCCGACCATTACGACGCGCGGTACAAACGGTACCTGGCCCTCGGTACATTCTCGGAGGAGTATTCCGGAATCAGATCGTAAATGCTCCTCGTCGCGTCCCGCTTTCCCAGGCTAGCGCACGCCTGAGCGCCAGGACCCCGGGGGCATGCCTTCCACCCGGCGGAACGCCTCGTGGAAGCGCTGGAGCGACCCGAAACCCGAACCCTCCGCAACCGCGTCCAGGGTCAGGTCGGTAGCCCGCAGCAAGCGCTTGGCTCTGGCTATTTTGGCCAGGACCAGTTCCTCATGGAGCGTCCTTCCGGTCTCCCTGCGGAACCTCGTCTCAAGGCTGCGTCTGGAGGCCGGCACGAGTGCCAGGAGTCCGGTAACATCGAGTCCTTCGTGGGCGTGCGCTCGTATTGCCGCGCCGGCCTTGGCGACCAATGTATCTCCGGACGCATAGGTCATCGTCGATTCACGTTCCACAACATCCCCCGGGGGTACGGAGAGTGCCGCGCCCGGGGGAGGCCCGGCCCCGTCCAGCACCGCGTCAAGCAAGGCTGCCGCCCGGTATCCTATGGTGGTGCAATCGAGGGCCACGCTGGACAGGCTCGGGCTCGCCAGTTCGCACACGATGTCCTCGTCGTCAACGCCGAGCACCGCGATTTCATCCGGCACAGCCAGACCTAGCCGCGAGCATACTTCGACGGCGCGGAGTCCCGCGGTATCATTGCAGGCAAACACGGCGGCCGGGCGTTGCAGACCAGAAAGGAACGCTGCGAGGGCCGACTCGTCGGCATCGATGTTTTCCCACCAGGTGAGGCTGCGCTCGAATGAGGGCACTGCGACCACCTCAAGCCCCAGGCCACGAGCCGCGCCTGCCAGCCGTGCGTTGGACCAGCCGACATTTTCTACCCCCAGGAAGGCCAGTGTTCCGAAGCCTATGGAAGAAAAATATCGTGAGGCACGATAACCGGTCAGGAAGTCGTCGTTGGTCATGCTCCTGATGCCCGGCCGGGCGTAGGCTCCCGCAACATCGACGAGCGGCAGGCCAAGGGCGACAAGCGCGTCGGCATCGGCGTCGCTCTCGATGCGGGCTATGATGCCGTCTCCCTTCCACTGCGCCAGATCTCCGAGGCCGCCGAACATCCAGCCGCGGCCGTAGATGCGCCAGTCCGGGCGGGACTTGGCGTAGCGCACGATACCACGCGCGATGCCGTGGTCATAGAAGTCCGCCAGTTCCATCACCAGGGCTATACGTTTCATGCAACCTCCGCGCAATACAGGATAGAGTATATGCGGATGGCGCAGGATTGTCAGCGTTATGCTGCTAGGTAGCCTTGATGAACGTCCCCTCGTCCAGCTCCCTGAACGCCTGGTTGAGCTCTTCCCGGGTGTTCATGACGATGGGGCCGCCCCAGGCTATCGGTTCGCCCAGCGGCGGCGCGTGTACGATGACGAAACGCGCACCAGCCGGGCCAGCTAGGAACGCAACCTCGTCGCCGTCACCGAGGAGCACGCAGGTGCCCGCGGCATACGGCTTGTCAGCGCTGGCAGCGGAAACATCAGCCGCAACGGTCAACGAGCCGCTCAGGATGTAGATGAATGACGTCCTGCTTTTTGGCACGTCCAGCTTGATGGTCGAATCTGGCTTGAGCTCGAGGTCCAGGTACACGGGGCTCCGGGCCACGCCGACGATGGGGCCGTTGGCGCCGCCCCAGGAGCCTGCAAGCACGCGTACCGTTCCGGAGCCTGTTGGCACGACGGGCACTTCAGACGCAACGGCGCCCCGGTAGGCAGGCCTTTGCATCTTTTCCTTTTTTGCCAGGTTGACCCAGAGCTGCAGTCCGTGGACGCCGCGCGGTGATTCCAGCGGCATCTCCTCGTGCACGATGCCGGAGCCGGCGCTCATCCACTGCAGGTCGCCAGGGCCTATCACGCCGCCCGATCCCGTGGAGTCGCCGTGGCGGACCGAGCCTTCCAGCAGGTACGTTACGGTTTCTATGCCGCGGTGCGGGTGCATGGGAAACCCGGGAAGGTAGTCCGCAGGATCGTCGGAACCGAAAGCGTCAAGCAGTAAAAACGGGTCGAAGCGGCCAGCCTCGGCATGCCCGAAGATGCGCTGCAGCTTTACGCCCGCGCCGTCGTAGGCCGTGCGGCCCTGTATCGATAGAACAGCTTTTCGCAACGCCATGGTGCATCCTCCCTTGATCATGATCGCATGTAGCCCGAAACCGGAAGCAACCCTTGCGCCAACAGCAGCTTCAAGGCCCTGCTGACAAGCTCCTCTGGAAATGGCGATCCGTCACGCGAATACGGTCCAGGCGTCAAGGTTGCCTTGTTCCCGAACGCCATGACGTGGTCCATCAGTTTGGCTGAGTTGCCGAACGCGTTGCCCGTGGGGTACCCCGGCACCAGCTCGAAGGCGCCGGCTACGGCGGCATCGATCGCGCGGTCCAGCTGCGCGGTGCCTGTTTTTGCCGTGATTTTGGCGAGCTGCGGAGCCAGCCAGTTGGCCGTGCTCAAAAGGAAGCCGTCGTAAGGGCCTTGCGGCTTGAGCCAAGCGCTGTAGCCCAGCTCCGCGCCGCGGACCAGAAAAACTCCGCCCAGATCGAGTCCTGCCTTGGCAAGGTGGTCTTCGCCGCTGGAGTCCTTGATCATGAAAAAATTTGCATAACGACCCGCGAGCCGGACTATCGTGTCTGAAGAAATTTCATTGTCCGTGACCTGTGGCAGCTGGTATATCGCCGTGGGCAAACCCAGTTCGAGAATACGTCTGAAACTGGCTTCTATGGTCTCTTCCGGCAACCCCGCTCCTGATGGCGCGCACGCGACGATACCGGCCACCGGAGCCTCGTGCACCCGCTGCCCCAGCGCCGCTATGAAGTCAAGCATTTCGTCAGTGGTGCGTTCGAGCGCGCCTATCAGCACGGGCAGTCCGAGGCCAGCCGCCAATGGCAGCACGCTGTCCAGCAGCTCGATTTTCTGCGTGCGGGACAGTTCCCAGCCGTCACCGGTGGAGCCGGGCACGAGCAGGCCTCCGACGAACGGCGCGAGCGCACGGATATGTGCCTTGATCCGGTCAGTGTCGAGCGAGCCGTCCTGCCGGTAGTGGGTAAGCGGCGGGCACCAGAGCCTGGCTATGCCTCCAGGAAACGTGCACTGTATCAGATCCCTGCGTTGCTGGTGGATATCGTTGTCCATGAAGGCCTCCTGCTACTTGTTCTTTCGCCGCGGTTGGTAGTCGGTCTTGATGCGTTCCAACTGGTAGTCGCGCATGGCCAGGAAGGCGGCCAGGAGTCTGTTCTTGTCGGGGTATTCGTCCAGGCCCGATTGTTCGAGGGCCAGCAGCAGTTCGTGGGTGGCCTCGATGGTTGAAACGCAGTTGGGGGCGGGCTGGCGCTTGATGATGTAGCGGCTCAGCACCGTAGGCGTGAATTTGACGCAGGGCAGCTTGAGCAGGCCAGGGCTTTGCCGCAGGATGACCCTGGCGCAGGCCCAGGTGGAATCGATGAGAAATACGACGAGTTGCCTGGAGCCGAGTTCAGCGGCCGGGAATCCGCCTGTGGAGAGGTCAAACGCGGTCTTGCCGGGGTAGAGGAGTACCGGATAGTTGTCCGGGTCGTCTACCAGCGCGCGGTAGCGGGGGTTGTCATCAAAACAGAGTCCGGGGATTATCTCGCTGTTGGCCAGGTTCAGGCAGGTCAGCCGGCCGGTATTGCACTTTTCGTGCTTCCATTCCATCGGATGCATGAGGAGGACGATGCGCGTGCGCGTGGGCATGGGCGGTTCGGTGGGGCAGAGGCAGAGGTCCCTGGGGCGCCTGCACTGCCAGCAGAAATCCCGGTACTGCGGCTCTTGCGGGACAGATTCGTTTGCTTCGATCACGGCACGAGACTAGCCGGTGCATGCCTCCGGGGTCAACGACTCGCAATCTATTTGTCTCGCTGGTCAACGTAGGGTATAGTCAGACCCATCATGGAACAAAAGTCGAATAGCGCATTTTTATTTTTTGCTTGGAGCAGGGCCCGTTTATTCCCTTCAAAGCGGCGCAAGGCTTTCTTTCAAAACATACTGGCTGATGGCATAGACCTGCGCAGCCGTATGGATTCAGGCAAGGAAGGTGGCCTCGCCGCACCGGTCAACTTGCTCCTGGAGCGGCTCAACGAGGACATGCTGTGGATCGTGGCATCAACCCGCAAGTTTGGCGTATTCTCGGCGGACATAGGATTCTCGTCGCGGAGCCTCTCGGAGCGCTCGCGCAACCTCCGGGACTCCGTGATCGATTCCGCCGGCCGTGTAGAAGGCATCCTGGGCAATTTCAGGACAGTCGGAGCCGAGGTCGGCGCACTTTCTGCCCGGTTGCGCGATGCCGACGATGCCGCGCGCGAGCTCTCCGGACGGGCCGCCGTCAGTCTGGAGACCTTCCGGCTCCTGGGCGCGGATGTGGCGGCAACAGGCGCGGAATCGACCAGGGGTTCCGCCGAGGCGCGCGCTGTTTCTGAGGCATCCGCGTCGATGATAGCCGCGCTCCGGGAACTCGAGGCCGTGACGGTCGGCGCGGTGGAACGGGTAAAGCGGGTAGGCGGAGCGCTCGCCGCCATCGAGGATATTGCCGACCGGACCAGGCTGCTCGCGGTTAACGCGTCCATAGAGGCCGCGCGGGCGGGCAATGCCGGCAAGGGTTTTGCCGTAGTGGCCGCCGAGATCAGGTCGCTCGCGGAGCGTAGCACCGTGACGCTTGCGGAGACAGGCGGGCTGCTCGGCGAGATCAGCACTGCCGTAGAACGATCGGCGGTTACGGCCAAACGCGTCGGCGGCGATGCCGGCAGGCTCGCAACCAAGACCGAGTCTGCGCTCGCTTCCTTCGTGTCGATTTCAAGCCATGTAGAAGCGGTGGACCGGAGGTTTGAGGACTTCTCCGGTTCGTT
>JFJP01002366.1_pt1 | contig 10927 bp, 12 predicted proteins | sample 431651 | NCBI WGS metagenome assembly JFJP01 (sample SAMN02602958, study PRJNA72255) | Microbial mat metagenome, whole genome shotgun sequencing project. | biome: fresh water; feature: sink hole; material: water; isolation source: purple microbial (photo- and chemosynthetic) mats found in...
TCAAACAACCCAGACGGCATCGAAATCAAGAAAAACAAAGGCGCAGATGGTCACCCAGTAGATGGCATCCCATTCTTCCCGTACATGGTTGCTAAAGATGGCATTGCAACAGTTGTCTTCTTGATCGTGTTCTGTGCTGTGTTGTTCTTTGCACCAGAGATGGGCGGCTACTTTATCGAAGCTAATAACTTCGTGCCCGCTGATCCAATGAAGACACCTGCGCACATCGCTCCGGTTTGGTACTTCACTCCTTACTATGCGATTTTGCGTGCTGTGCCTCCGATGTTTGGCTCACAGTTCCCAGGCGTGGTGGCGATGGGTGTTGCGACGATGATTTTCTTTGCATTGCCATGGCTGGATCGGGGCAAGGTGAAGTCGATTCGCTATCGTGGCCCTATCTACAAAATGTTCTTGGCTGCATTCGTGGTTAGCTTCGTTGGGTTGGGTTGGTTGGGTATGCTTCCTTCAACACCAACTTACACTAACATCGCGCGTGTCTTGTCAGTTGTTTACTTCGCATTCTTCATCTTGATGCCTTGGTATACCAAGATCGACAAATGCAAGCCAGAGCCTGATCGCCTGACGTCCAAATAATTTAGAGAGGATTGTTGACATGAATGCAATCAAAAAACTAGCTGTTCTGGCGCTGTTGTTAGCGGCGCCAGTAATGGCTGTCGCAAGTACAGAACTTAAGCTTGATGTGGCACCAATTAACTTGAAAGATCAAGCTTCGTTGCAACGAGGCGCTAAGCTGTTTGTATCTAAGTGCTTGGCTTGCCATTCTGCTTCTTATATGCGTTACAACCGCTTGGGTGATCTTGGCATGACTGAAGCGCAGATCAGAAAAGATCTGGAGTTGCCAGATGAGGTTAAGACCGGTTCTACAATGCATGCGGCTATGGATGCGGCTTCCGCTAAAATGGCCTATGGAGTTGCTCCACCTGACTTGAGCGTGATTGCACGTTCACGTAGTGCGGATTGGCTATACACCTACATGCGTAGTTTCTATGTCGATACTACTCGCGCCAGCGGTTGGAACAACACCGTGTTTCCTGGCGTAGGTATGCCTTTCATATTGTCTGATTTGCAAGGTGAGCAAGCTCTTGAGGTTGAAGATCATGCGGGCCATAAAGTTGAGAAACTGGTGCTTAAGACTCCAGGCTCTATGCAACCAGCAGAATACAATACAGCCATGGCAGACTTGACCAACTATCTAGTATTTATGGGTGAGCCAGCAGTTTTGGTTCGCCATCAGCTTGGTTGGATTGTTCTTGGATTCTTGGCGCTGTTGTTGGTGTTGATGATTGCACTGAAAAAGGAAGTTTGGAAAGATCTGAAGTAAGCTTATTTCTGCTTACTTAAACTTTCTGCACCGTTTTCATTATAAAAATCAATTGGGCGGGGCTTCAGCTCCGCCCAATTGATTTTAAGAAGATCCCCAGAGGATTTTAGCTGTTCAAAGACTGATATGCATTTGAGCTAAATGAACGGAATCATAAAAGTTTCAGGAGGGATATTTTTGAAAACTGCTTTCAGTAAATCGGGTAGTTACATTTTGATTGAAAATAAAACGGATAGTGATGCGAGAAATTGCATTCACTCGTTAGAGGGTTGAGCCGCGCTATGATGACACTATATTCAGGAACGATTTGCCCATACAGCCACCGCTGTCGCATCGTCCTATTCGAAAAAGGCATGGACTTCCAGGTGATTGATGTTGATGTGTTCAACAAACCTGAGGATTTGGCCGTGATGAATCCGTATAACAAGGTTCCAGTTCTTGTTGAACGTGACTTAATTCTTTACGAAGCGAACATTATTAACGAATATATAGATGAGCGTTTTCCTCATCCTCAGTTGATGCCTGCTGATCCTGTGATGCGCGCAAGAGCGAGGCTTTTCTTGCATCGCTTTGAGCAGGAACTGTTTTGTCACATCGAGGGTTTGGAAAGTGGAGTGATTAAGACGGTTGAAAAAGCACGAATCGCTGTTCGTGAAAACCTAACGCAGATTGCTCCTGTATTTACCAAACAAAAATACATGCTAGGTGATGAATTCTCAATGTTGGATGTTGCGATTGCTCCACTTTTATGGCGCTTAGATCACTATGGTGTTCAGTTAGATAAGGATGCAGCTCCACTGATGAAATATGCAGAGAGACTATTTTCTCGTCCAGCCTATAGCGAAGCAATGACACCATCAGAAAAGGCAATGCGTAAGTGAGCGAAATTTCCACCAAGCCATATCTGATTCGGGCAATTTACGAGTGGTGCGTGGATGGTAATCAAACGCCTTATTTGGCTGTTAAGGTGGATGAATATACCCAGGTGCCAATGGCGTTCGTTAAAGATGGAAAGATCGTTCTCAACATCAGTGTTGAGGCAGTTAGAAATCTGCATATTGGCAATGACGCGATCAGTTGTAGTGGTCGGTTTGGGGGGGTGCCTCACCAGATTATGGTGCCCATCGAGTCGGTAATGGGGATTTTTTCGAAGGAAAGTGGGCAGGGGCTTGTTTTTCAAGAAAGTGACACACCTTCTAATTTAACCTCTGTTGCAGAAGGTGAGGGCAGTGACGGTGGTAATCCGCCGGATACGCCGCCTCCATCAGGCAGGCCTAAATTAAGAGTGGTGAAATAAAAAACGCGGCCTAAAGCCGCGTTTTTTATTGGCTAGGACAATTAAGCTGCTGTAATTACAGCCTGCATTTTACTCATTGCCTTTTGTTCAATTTGGCGAATGCGTTCAGCTGAAACTTTAAACTCAGCTGCGAGCTCGTGCAGAGTTGAAGTGCTATCTGCATTCAGCCATCGTGCCTCAATAATACGGCGGCTACGCTCATCCAAACTATCTAAGGCAATTTTCAAGCTGTGGTTCTCTAGCTTATCGAATTGCGCTTGTTCCAAAATTTGATCTGGCTCAGCACTCGAATCTGCAGCCAAATAAGAGATTGGAGAAAAACTCTGCTCGTCATCAATGACTTCAGGGTCTAATGAGGTTTCGTGGTTGCCGAAGCGAGTTTCCATTTCAACAACATCACGCTCACTCACATTAAGCTCTTTTGCAATGCGGGCTACTTCTTGTGGACGTAAAACATCTAGCCCATTTTTCATGCTACGTAAATTGAAAAACAACTTACGCTGAGCTTTCGTCGTGGCGATTTTAACCATGCGCCAATTTCGCAAAATATATTCATGCATCTCCGCACGAATCCAATGCAACGCAAATGAAACCAAGCGTACACCACGGTCGGGATCATATCTCTTGACTGCTTTCATCAAGCCAATATTGCCTTCTTGAATCAAGTCGGCATGAGGCAAACCATAACCCGCATATCCGCGAGCCACGCTGACCACAACACGCAGATGAGACAACACAAGTGCACGAGCTGCGTCCAAGTCGTTATCGCGACGGAATCTCGTAGCCAAATCAATCTCTTCCTCTTGCGACAGGATAGGTAGATTTTTGACCGACGTTACGTAGCTGTCGATGCTTCCAACAGCAGACGGCATAGGTAAAGATAAGTTGTAACTCATGGTAAATACCTCCTTTGGAATTATTCTAGCACTCAGATAGCTAGAGTGCTAGATAAATAAAACACTGTTAAAACAGGGGGCTAAATAAAAATGGGCTAATAAATACAGGAGAAATAATAACCTACTGATTTAATTGGGTTCTATGCGCCAGAGGTGTTGAGAGACCGAAAGCCAAGCACCTAGCCAGCCTAGATAAGTGGAAAATCCGAGCAAGGTTAGGCTGTCATTTATAGATAAGTGCTGCAAACTAAAACTGCTCGTGTAAAGCTGATTCAGCGGGGCGAGACTAAAATTTAAGAATAGCAAGCTGATCGCGATGATTAGCCAAGCTGCGGCACCGCCAAGTAAGCCTTGAATAAAACCAAAATATAAAAATGGTCGGCGAATAAAACTATTGGTGGCACCAATCAATTTAGCGACTTCGATTTCTTCACGCTGAGTCAATATTTGCAAGCGTATTGTATTGAAGGTGATCGCGACTAAAGCAAAGCTGAGTAACGCGGCTAGTATAAAAACTGCAAGTCGGCCAAATCTTAGCAACGCTTCTAGCTTATGCGCCCAAGCAGAATCCAGTTGCACATGTTCTAGTTTGGACCACGACTTTAGGTCGTCACGAAGTAGTTCTAGTTGCTGACTGGTAAGAGCGACAGGGTACACGATGAAAGCATCTGGTAAAGGGTTCTGTGTTAATCCAGCAACAACGTCAGACAATCCAGTGCTAACCTGCAATTGTTTAAGGGCTAAATCACGTGGGACAAATTCAATGTGATCAATTGCTGCATGCTCCTTTAATTGCTTGGAAATTCGAGCAATATCGTCAGTCGAAGTGCCTGAAGCAAGAAAAATACTAATTTGAGGCGTTCCGGCTAACTGTTGTGCAAGGTTTTGCACATTTTTCAATAAGACGTAACCACCAATCGGCAGACTAAGCGCGATACCGATAACCACTATATTAAGTAAGCTGGCGAAAGGATTCAGCAATAAGCGCTGGAGAGTGAAACTGATCACTTGGCCGTGTTGAAAAAAAGCATTCTTCATGAAATCAGTTCACCATGGCTTAAAGTCAACGCGCGACCGGGAAAGTGCTGTAGCGCAGATTCGTCGTGAGTGGCAATTAGCAGTGTGACGCCGACTTGGTGAAACGAATGAAAAATACTCATGATTTCATTTGAGTACTCGCTATCCAAATTGCCTGTGGGCTCATCGGCAAGCAGAATAGTGGGGCGATTAACAATGGCACGTGCGATGCACAAACGTTGCTGCTCCCCGCCTGAAAGGGCTATAGGATTGGCTTTCTCGCGTTTCAATAAACCTACTTTATCTAAAGCCGCGCGCACTCGCTTTGCACTTTCGCGATGATCAAATCCGCAAATTTGCAGAGGCAACATCACGTTATCAAATGCGCTGCGATCAAACAACAACTTGTGATCCTGAAAAATAAGCCCGAGGTTGCGACGCAAGTAAGGCAAAGCGGCGCTCTTGAGTGACTTAATATTTTGACCCTTGACGAGAACGCTACCACTGGTAGGACGTTCAATTGCAGCGACCAGATTAAGTAGCGTGCTTTTGCCCGCACCTGAATGGCCAGTTAAAAGAACCATCTCACCCTCAGCAATCTCGAAGCTGAGATTTTTTAAAGCCTCGTAACCGCCCGGATAGCGTTTATAAACTTGATTGAATTTGATCACAGCTCAATACCTAAAAGTGCAGCGACAAAGTCTTCGGCTATAAACGGACGTAGATCATCCAGGCCTTCACCCACACCGATAAAACGTACCGGAATAGGATGAGCTTTGGCGATGGCAGCGATAACGCCACCTTTGGCAGTGCCATCAAGCTTGGTCAAAATAAGGCCGGTGACATTCAAGGCATCATCAAAAGCCTTAACTTGGCTCAAGGCATTCTGTCCGGTGTTCGCATCCAAAACCAAGAGCACTTCGTGAGGTGCATCTGGTAAAACCTTGGCTATCACACGCTTTACCTTTTTAATCTCTTCCATGAGATGCGCTTGAGTAGCCAAGCGGCCAGCAGTGTCAGCTAAAACTATGTCGATGTTACGTGCCTGTGCTGCATGTACAGCATCATAAATAACAGCTGCCGCATCGCCACTTTGCTGAGCAATCACCGTGACATTGTTGCGTGCACCCCATTCAATGAGTTGTTCCCGAGCAGCGGCGCGGAAAGTGTCTCCTGCAGCTAGCAAAACTGATTTACCGTGGCTTTGAAAATACTTGGCTAATTTGCCAATGGAGGTAGTCTTGCCCGCACCATTAACGCCGCAAAGCATAATTACAAAAGGTTTGTGGTTTTCAATAACGAGAGGCTTTGCAAGTGGCTGAAGTAATTTAAGCAGCGCATGAGCAAGTGCTTCTTTTATTTGAGAGATCTCAGTGAGTTTTTGCTCTTTAACTTGGCGACGTACATCTGCTAGCAATAGATTAGTAGCGTCCATGCCAACATCAGAGGTGATGAGGATGGTTTCAAGCTCCTCATAGAGCTCATCATCGATGTGGCCACTGCGACTGAATAACTCAGTGAGTTGACTGCCAGTGCGCGTCAGGCTATTTTTTAAACGGTCAAACCAACCGGATTTTTCAGGTGAATTATCTGGGCTAGATTTTTTGAGGAAACCAAACATTACATTGCTTAAGCCTGTGTTCGAGGAGCAACAAAATGGCGCATAATACGCGCCCTTCAAAGCGCCTTTTTGCGCTGTTGTCATTTTATTCTGATTGATCCGCCTTGGGCTAAAAATATGCGTACAGGTTTACTGAATGGCGTCGTCGGTGTGCTTTTACTCGGATTTGCAACAGCAAACGCGACGGTATATGAAAAAACATTAAGCAACGGCCTGAAAGTCATTGTCAAAGAAGATCATCGTGCGCCCGTGCTAGTGCAGCAGATTTGGTACCGCGCAGGTAGCATGGACGAGCGTACCGGCACGACGGGTGTGGCGCATGTGTTGGAACACATGATGTTCAAAGGTACCAAGACGGTACCGATGGGCGAATTCTCCAAGCGTATTGCCGCCGCAGGTGGGCGTGAAAATGCTTTCACCAGCTACGATTACACTGCCTATTTTCAGCAACTCCACAAATCAAAATTACCATTGGCGATGCAGTTAGAGTCAGATCGCATGAGTAATTTAAATCTCACTGCGGAAGAATTCGGCAAAGAAATTAAAGTGGTGATGGAAGAACGTCGTATGCGGACTGATGATGAGCCTCACGCATTGATGTATGAAAAACTTATGGCCGCCGCTTATCAAGAGCATCCCTACCAACATCCCATCATTGGTTGGATGAACGACTTAGAGGGGATGACGGCAGACGATGCGCAAGAGTGGTACAAAACTTGGTATGCGCCCAACAATGCAGTGCTCGTTGTTGCTGGTGACGTACAAGCAAATGCGGTGTTTAAGCTCGCAGAAAAAAATTACGGCAAGATCAAGGCGCACTCACTACCCGCACGCAAAAAATTTGCCGAGCAGCCGCAGGTAGGCATCAAACGTATTGTTGTGAAAGCGCCCGCTGAATTGCCACATTTAATCATGGCGTATCACGCCCCAACGTTACGCGATGCCAACAAAGACAGTTTGCCGTATGCGCTAGAAGTGTTGGCGGGAATATTGGATGGGAACGAATCTGCACGCTTGAATAAAATGCTAGTGCGTGAGCAACAAATTGCTAGCGACATTGGCGCAGGCTACGACAGTGCTTCCCGCGGCCCGAGCCTTTTCACGATCGAGGGGACGCCTTCTGAAGGCAAGACAGTCGCAGAGCTAGAAGTGGCAATACGCCAACAACTCTCCAAGTTAATTCAAGAAGGGGTGAGCCCAGAAGAGTTGCAACGCATTAAGGCGCAGGTAACAGCTAACGAAGTATATAAACTCGATTCAGTATTTTATCAGGCGATGCAAATAGGCCAAATGGAGAGCATTGGTTTGGGACATAAAGCGCTACCGGTGATGCTTAATAAACTACAAGAGGTAACTGCACAACAAGTGCAAGACGCCGCTCGCGAAATTCTCAAGGATGACAATCTCACAGTTGCGACACTTGATCCACAACCTCTTTCTGGCAAGCCGAAGAAAGCAGGAGGCAATGTCCATGCGCGCTAATATATTGATTATATTATCTTGTTTTGCATTTTCTGGGCAGGTCTTGGCTACACCTAAGATCCAGCATTGGCAGGCAGCAAGCGGTGCACAAGTCTATTTTGTGGAAAATCACGATCTACCTATGCTTGATGTGGCAGTGACTTTTGCGGCAGGTAGTAGCTTTGATGAGTCAGGCAAATTGGGCGTCGCGATGATGGCTAGCGGTATGCTCGACGCAGGTGTGGAGGGGCTGAGCGAAGACCAAATAGGGTTAAAGCTAGCTGATATCGGTGCACAAAAAGGAGGACAGTTTGATGCTGACCGTGCTGGAATGAGCATTCGAACTTTGAGCAATAAAGTAGAAAAAGACGTCGCGCTAACTATTCTCGCTAAACTTTTGCAGCAGCCCCTGTTTCCTGATGCAGTGCTAGCGCGTGAAAAAGCACGCATGATTGCTGCACTTAAAGAAGCCGAGACCAAGCCAGAAAGCATCGCTGCCAGAGCCTTTGGCAAAGCCGTATTCGGCCCCCATCCCTATGGGCGAACAATAGAAGTTGCTGATGTAGAAAAAATACAGCGTGCGGATCTTGTCGAATATTACCAGCAGCATTTTGGAGCAAAAAATGCTGTTGTTGCGCTGATGGGTGACGCTACACGAAAAGAAGCCGAAGAAATTGCGCAGCAACTCACGGCAAATTTGCCGGTAGGTGGCGCAAGCACGCGAGTTGCTGCAGTGACGATGCAAATACCAGCGAGTGAGCAACGTATTCAGCATCCTGCAACGCAAAGCCATATTTTGATTGGGGCGCCAGGCATCGCACGCAATGACCCCGACTATTTCCAACTCTATGTGGGGAACTATATTTTGGGTGGCGGCGGGTTTGTATCGCGCTTAATGAATGAAATTCGCGAGAAGCGAGGTATGGCCTATAGCGTCTATAGTTACTTCATGCCAATGCAGCAACCGGGAGCTTTTCAGCTGGGGCTGCAAACGAAAAAAGAACAAGCAGATGAGGCGTTAAAAGTGACGCGTGCAACACTTCGTGAGTTTGTAGAAAAGGGCGTTACTGAAAAAGAACTGAAAGCGGCAAAGGACAACATCATTGGCGGTTTTCCACTGCGTATTGATAGTAATAAAAAAATACTCGATTATCTAAGTGTGATTGGTTTTTATAGTTTGCCGTTAACTTATCTGGATGACTTTAGTAGCAAAGTTGAAAAGGTAACTGTTGCGCAGATTAATGATGCTTTTAAAAGACGAGTCCATCCTGATGCGATGGCAACAATTGTGGTAGGTGCCCCAGAAACAAAGGTGGGTCAGTAAAATTAATAAAATACGTATTATTGGCGGCAGCCATCGTCGACGCTTGATTGAGTTTCCAGATGCTGAAGGCTTGCGCCCAACGCCTGACCGTGTGCGTGAAACTTTGTTTAATTGGTTGGGGCAAACATTAGATGGGCGTCGTTGCTTGGATCTCTTTGCGGGGAGCGGTGCGCTGGGTTTTGAGGCGGCTTCGCGTGGCGCAACTGAGGTAGTGATGGTCGAGCGAAACCGCGCAGTGCATAGGGTGTTACAAGAAAACATAAAAAAATTAGGTTTTACCAATATAGCTTTGCGCAGCGATGATGGGCTAGAATTCGCCAAGCAGTTAGGAAAACCGTTCGACGTTGTTTTTCTTGACCCGCCTTTTCAAAGTGATTACCTGCCGAAACTGTTGCTATTATTGGCCAATCAATTGGCACAAGACGCAGTGGTTTATGTAGAAAGCGGGGCGCTCTTTGAGGCCGATGAGATTTGGGAAGTCATCAAGCAGGCGAGGGCCGGAGCTGTGTTCTATCAATTATTGCAGCGCAAACAAACATGATAAGAGTGGTTTATCCAGGCACATTTGATCCGATTACACGAGGCCACGAAGATGTCGTGCGTCGCGCTGCAGGCCTATTCGGTGAGGTGATTGTTGCTGTTGCAGAAAGCCGCAATGGCACAATGTTTTCCATAGGGCAACGAGTGGAGATGGCGCAAGAAATTTTTGCTGATTGTGCCAATGTGCGGGTTGAGGGCTTTAACGATTTACTGATGAACTATGTGCGAACAAAAGAAGCTCGCGTTGTGTTGCGTGGACTACGTGCGGTGTCAGATTTTGAATACGAGTTTCAGATGGCGGGGATGAATCGGACGCTAAATGCGGATGTGGAAACTGTCTTTTTGACACCTGCGGAAAAATATACTTTCATCTCGGCTAGCATGGTGCGAGAAATTGCCCGTTTTGGTGGAGATGTCAGCAAATTTGTGTCGCCCTCTGTGGCGGCAAAGTTAAAAGATAAAAATCAAACTAGAGGAGAGTAAAAATGGCGTTACTTATTACTGATGAGTGTATTAATTGCGATGTGTGTGAACCAGAATGTCCTAACGACGCGATCTCGCAAGGTGACACTATTTATGTGATTGATCCCAACAAGTGCACCGAATGCGTTGGTCATTACGATACGCCGCAGTGTGTTGAGGTTTGCCCAGTGGATTGCATTCCTAAAGATCCTGCACACGTTGAAAGTGCTGCTCAGTTGCAAGCCAAGTATGACAAGCTCATGGCAGCAAAGGGCTAATGGCCGACAAAAAATTGAAATCGTGATTCACTAACTGGAATATTGACCAATATGACTGAAATGCATCACATCATTATTGTAGGCGGTGGCGCAGCAGGCCTTGAGCTAGCAACTAAGCTAGGCAAAAAGCTTGGCAAAAAAAAGCTAGCCGACATCACGCTGATTGATTCTAGCCGCACCCATATTTGGAAGCCGCTGTTGCATGAAGTTGCTGCTGGCACCTTGGATTCTTCCGAGGATGAGTTGGAGTATCTGGCGCAAGCGCGTTGGAATTATTTCCGCTATCGTTTAGGTCGAGTGGTCGGGCTAGATCGTGAAAGCAAAGAAGTGCTACTCGAGCCAACACTCAACGAAGAGGGTGAAGAGATTATTCCCGAGCGCCGCTTCAAGTACGACACCTTGGTATTTGCAGTAGGCAGTTTGAGCAACGATTTCAACATTCCTGGGGTGCAAGAACATTGCTTATTCCTTGATAGCACCGAACAGGCTGAGCGATTTCAAAAAAGTTTGCTCAATAGCATGCTCAAAGCACATACCCAAGGCAAACCCCTCAAATCGGGTCAGCTGGATGTCGCAATCGTTGGCGCAGGAGCGACAGGTGTGGAATTGGCTGCGCAACTTCACCACGTTACTCGGCTAGTGTCCGCATATGGCTTAGACTCAATTGATCCAACCGAAGATATCAAGCT
>JFJP01040628.1_pt1 | contig 10927 bp, 16 predicted proteins | sample 431651 | NCBI WGS metagenome assembly JFJP01 (sample SAMN02602958, study PRJNA72255) | Microbial mat metagenome, whole genome shotgun sequencing project. | biome: fresh water; feature: sink hole; material: water; isolation source: purple microbial (photo- and chemosynthetic) mats found in...
TATTACCCATTTTTATTCCCCGAAGCTATAAGATGGAAGAATTCTTCCCTAGTTTCGGCATTATCAAGGAAAGCTCCTTTCATTAATGAAGTTTCAAATGTGGAATTTGTCTGCTTCACTCCACGCATCTGCATACACATGTGCTGACCAGAAACTACAACGGCCATTCCCAGAGGATTTATAGAGGAAAGATGTTTCAGGATGTCAGAAGTAAACTCCTCTTGAAGGACTGGGCGTTTTGCCAAAATCTCAACGAGCCTTGGAAGCTTTGATGCTCCAATAACCATTCCATCCCTTTGTGGTATGTACCCAACTGAAACACTATATCTTACTGGAAGAAGATGATGCGGGCACATCGAGAAAACTTCTATTCCAGTACAAAATATCATTCCTGTGTATTCAGAAGCGGGAAAAGATGTCTTCAGTACATTGTCAATCTTTTCCTGCATTCCATTTAATCCATCACAAATCTCAAACATCGCCTTTGCTACTCTTTGTGGAGTACCTGAAAAGTTCGCGTCGTTTGGGTTAAGTCCAGAACCTTCTAATAAAGCATCAAGGAATTCTTCTATTGCCATTTCCATTCTATATTTATTCATTTCTCTCCTATAGATAAAACAAAGGCGGGAACTTGCCCGCCTTTGATCAGATAAGTTGATCCGAGTTTCGATTAAGGCTTGCGGTACTCTTTCTCTTTGATCTTATAATGATCTAGGGTGTTATCTCCCTTAGTGCTTTCAGTGAAAAGCACAGTAAGTCCACAAGTCTCTCGCAGGTACTTGATATGGGCCATTACTCGGACACGATTTACTTCAGCTTTCTTCATGATGTTAGCAACAACACTGCCTTCCCGAAGCATTTCATCAATGATTCCAGTCTTTGCGCCTTTGATATGGTCATAACAAGAACGCTCTGCCTTTCGGTTTCCAGCTTCAGGGTTATTTGCTTTCTTCTTAGCAGGTTCCTTCTTAGCAGGTTCCTTCTTAGCAGGTTCCTTCTTAGCAGGTTCCTTCTTAGCAGTTTCCTTTTTGGCAGGAGCTTTTTTGGAAGGAGCTTTTTTTACTGGTTCATCCTCGTCGCCTTCATCATCTGGATCAACTTCGCCTTCACCTTCATCATCCCCTTCATCATCTGGATCAACATCACCTTCGTCTTCACTTTCAGCCAAGAAGTTATTGATGTCCACAATCTCATCAGACAATTCATCCTCAAGCCCATTGTCCACTGCTACAGCTACAGCATTGAGAAATTCTCCCTCCATCTTTTCCCGACTAATACCAACAGTCCGGATTGTTTCCAGTCCCTCAATGTTCATGGAGTTGAGAACCTTTACAGCATCTTTCAAATCTGAAAATTTTAATTCTGTGATCATTTTACTTTCCCTTTCTTTGAGTTGAGTTTCTTTTCCTTGGGGGAATCCCAATAGGCTGACTTACATTTTGGACATATTCTGATTTCCGGCTTTCTAGGGAACCATTTATGACCACATCTTAAACACTCTAGCTGAACCATTTTTATTTCAATCTCAATCACCTCTCTTTGACTTTCATATAGGTTGCTTTTAAATATTCCTTATTATAATACCTATAAAGAAAACGTCAAGGCATATTTATGAATTTATGCAGTTGAATATTTAAAACTGCATCTATCTTCCCATCCACAATGTATTCGGATACAGTTCTGGCAAATGATTGATCTTTTCCATGGACAGGGGAAATTGCAAATCGGACTTCACAGTCCTCATGTTCTTTTATAATCCCTACAGCCACTTTAAGTTGTTCCTCATTTTCTACAACGAACTTCACCACATCCTGAATTTCCAGATTATTCATATCGACAGCAAACTCCTCTCCGAATTTGTAATCAATAACGTACCCGACTCTCAAGTTATTAAATTTGAAAATAGGAAGAGTGCCATTGGTTTCGATCTGAACAGCTAATCCCAGATGTGTACATCTGGTAACAAACTCTTCAAAGTCTTTCTGAAGTAAAGGCTCTCCACCTGTCAACAACACAGGCAGTCCAAAGGATTCAACTATGCTAACCAAATCAGACACAGAATAATCTTTTCCACCTTCCCAGGATTGGGTTTCTTTGGAATCACAATACCAGCAATTTATGTTACACCCCTGAGTACGGACGATAGTACATGGATACCCTTGAGGAATTAAACCACCTGTCTCCCCACTCACTGTTGTATAAACTCTATTTATTCTCATCAATATCTCCGTTCAGAATATTTACAAGCTGGACAATGTTCAAATTCTCCAACATAATCAAACATCATTTCCTTCCCACAATTAGGACACATCACTCCACTTTTGCTATATCCATGATCATGCTTCATGTGAAACAGCAAATCAATCTCACTTTCATGTTCTTTGTTACATAAGTAACATTCCATCTATTCCTCCCAATACTCAGCATATCCAGTTGCATTATTTATTTCTCTTTAAGTATTCTCCATCTTTAAAAACAGATAACATGCCATCAGTATCCAGTATGGCATAACTATCCTTAGATTCCCATAATGTTATTTTATAAATCCCTTTTAAGAGACCATCAAACATTAGTCTTTCCCATATCCATACTAATATATTTTCAGCAGTAGGGTTATATAATTCTTCATTTAAAAGAGAATGGTCTAATTTACTAACAATGGAATCGTTTACAATCTTTTTAAGTTCTGAAAAGTCCATAACCATTCCTGTATCTGGATCAATTCTTTTTCTCACTTCTATAGAGAATTTCCATTCATGCCCATGCAGATATTGGCAATTTCCTAAATGATTAGGTAATTGATGTGATGCTGCAAACCAAAAATCCTTTCCTATCGTTACAAATGGGCATTTTCTATTATTATAATGAAATGCCATGTGACATGGAACGCATAGCACTTCAAGGTTTGATGGTAAAAAGTTTTTATGATCCTCATCTACATGATGGACATTTATTTTATTCTCAGTAGATCCACATCGGGAACAAGTTTCGATGTTTTGGAAGTTTTTGAGAAAAGCACTAAAACGAAATTCCCCCTCTTTTTCTAATGTATGGTTTTCGGGATTATAATTTGGGTTAAGCTCTCCTTTTATTCCTTTTCCAAATTGAGGATGATCCTGTCCTTTTGTCCCCATCATACCATTAATTCTATCTGCATAATTTCCGTCATCCCATAAATCTCTAACAGACTTTGAAATTCTTTCTATTACTCCATGATTATGAACTGGATTATCCTTTCCTCTGCGTTTTATGCCCAACGCCTTTCTGGGATTTAGTCCCAATTCTTTAATTCTGTTCCTGATCCTGTTAGCAATGGTTACTTTAGAAAGCATAGGGAATTCAATTTCTGCCAAATCATTAATTTCTATTTGCATGTGGGTTTCTAAAAAAGGGTCAATAAATCCAATGAATTTATGATCAAATTCCTCCAACCATATTCTATGCTTTTCATCCTCAGACTTCGAAACGTGCACCATTACACTAATACATTCTTTACCACAACAAGGACATTTCATGATAGTATTCTCCTTTCCCACTCTTCAGAATAAGCTCCAGAAAGTATATGTGCGCCCTCGAACTTAAAAATTTTCCTTATTTGATACGGCATTTTTTCTCCTTTAAATTACGGTACAATCAATACAAGCCATGTACCTGCTAAAATCATTCAGAACCTTAATGTCAAAATGTGGTAACTTAGCATTCCGATAATCATGCGCTCTGAGCCTTTGTGTCTGCCAATACTTTTCATTTATTCCAGAATCTCTATCCATATGCTCATTAATAGAAATCATCCCATCTACTACCATCAGCTTACTCGCATCCTCTGCAATCATGGAATCAGTGATCCATTCTTTTCCCCATCCTGTTCTGTTAGTTTGAGAAGCGGTCCATACAAGATACCCTCTTTTAGCAAGGGCTGATAATTGTAACCATATAGAACCAAGTTCGTGTCTCTTATCACTGTACCGAGAATTAGAAAGCATATTGTCAGCATAATCTATAACGATTAAATCTGGAATATAATTTTCTAAGAACTGTAGCCGTTCAATTTCACTCTTCACATCATCCACAGTCATAGATCCAGGCTCGAAAGGAATCACTTTAATATTTCCAGTATGTTGCATCCTCCACTTTTTCATTTCCTCCTTCATCTCTTGTGGAGTCCTTATTGTAGAAATCTTTTCCATTTGCATCCATACTTCTGGCTCAAACTCTTTTTCTCCTATGCAGAAATCACAAGGGTTCCATTCTCCATCCTCAAACTCTGTGAAGCTGAACGAACCATTTTCTGGACATTCCTCCCTTTGACAAACCCTTGTTCGGTTCTTCTTACAGTCAAATATTGGAAGGGCCACATCATTTATTTTCTTTTTAGTCCTTGCACTCGCTATCATATCTATTCGGCATCCAGATATTCCTGCCCAAAGCCTCTTCAGATATTCAGCTTCAGTAAGCTCAAAGGTTATTGCCAAAACATTTAATCCATTTTCCAATCCTGTTATTGCTACGTACTGCAACCACTGAGACTTCCCTGACTTTTTACCACCTAAAAATGTGTAGAATCTTCCGTTAGCCTGTGGAGGAAAGAATTTATCAAGGTCATTATTAAACTTCATGATGACCGTATCTTCCAACTCCATAAGAGGAATGATGTCTTCATTGAAAATATCAACTGCTAGAATGGAATCTTCTCCATTCAGTGTAAGGTTTTTCCTCACCTCCTCCATCTTCTTCTCAGCTTCTTCTATGTTCCCTCTATCCAGAAGCTTATTTATATCCTTGCTCATTGTCCTCATTGATCTGGATTTGAGCCAATCCCTAGCAGTAGATACCAAAATATTTGTGTGAACTTCTCTACCACCATACTTAGCATCAATTTTCTTCAAAAGCTTTTCGATATTCTTAGCCTGATCTCCAACAATATCACGGACAGAATCTAAAAGCTCAACAGAATGTAGACCAGGGGCTTTCTTGTTATCATCAAAAAACTCGATAGCCATTTCAGCTAATGTTCCACAATCCTTATTTTCAAAGTAATGGATCTGAATAACTTTGTTTATGTATGAAAGGAAAGCCGTGTTATGAAGCATCCCTGTGATAATCAACTCTTCGGTGGCATTACTTATCTCTTCAGATTCAAATAAACTCATCAAGTGTTTCCTTTTCTTAAAAGTATGATTATTTAGTGCAAAAAAGATGCGGTACAGGGGCAAGGTTGAATGATTTTAAATTTTCTATGCCAGAGTACCCTTTAACTTTAAAATTGAACCTTGCCCTATTTAAAGCGTTTTTATAGAAACCCGACTTTGCTTAGTTCTGATCTGCAGTCGGAACAGATTTGTTTTTCTGGGAGGAGATGTGTCGCGCATCAGACCAGAGATTCACAGGTAATACCGGCACCAAGCACTGGCCTTCCTGCTGGGGTAGATTTTCCAACATCACCTTGATTGTGAATTTTTTTCATACTCTTTTTTAGCCCAGTTCCCAGAAAGTATAGAAACGTCAGCCTTGATTGATTTCAGATAATCCTTGTTGCTCACGATCAGAGTACATACCATAGAATCAGCTCCATAAAATTTCGTAGTAGATATTTTCCAATCAGGACGTTTCTTTTTCTTTTCGTTATAGAACTCATTCACAACACTCGAAGCTTTGATTACTTTCTCCAAATCAGCATCAACGATCCCTTGTTTCAAATGTAGCATCCACAAAGCTCTGATCACTTCAGTCGTTTCCGGATGACTATCCACTGTTTTGAGCGGAACAACTCTGATCAGATACAACAAGATTGGACAGTATAGTCCTCCGTTTCCATTATTTACAAACTGATCTCCCATTAAAAACTGCAGTAAAGTTATTTTAGATAAAAAAGCGGAATTAATTTTATATTTATTCGAGGTGAGTAAATCACACCACATATCAATCAAGGTTCTTAGTTCTTCTGGAGTAGATAATTTGTTTAAATTTAAAATCTCTGCACGGGATACATTCGCAGGTAAATTAGCGGAACCTGCCGCGGAATAAAGTTTGTTATTAAAAAACAAAGATAAAGTTTTTACCGTTTGCTTCAAGACCTTTGTTGGATTATCAAGATTAATTCTAATTTTTGGTAATACTTTTTTATTATTCCAATAATCAATAATTGATTCTGTTCTTTTGGGAATAACAAAGATTATGTTTGGAACTGGTTCTTGTTCCTGTACCTGTTTTGCTTTTTGTAATCTTTCTCTGGCTGATTCTTTTTTAGGAATAGCAAGATCATTATTGGAATCTTCTTCTTTATGATCCGCAGGATCATTTAATGATGCGTCAGCATCATTCCTTTTTATGATGATTTTCCGATTCGTTAAAGAAACGGAGTTTCTTCTTTCTTTTACTTTCTTTTCTTTTACTTTATGCTTGTCATTTATGACAGTAGCCCCCCTGTCACGGATGACAGTACCCCTACTATCATTTTTGACAGTACCAATCACTCTTTTTCCATTACATTTTGGTGCATAATCTGGATCAATATTGAATGAATTATACCTACCATCAAACAAGAAAACATAGTTACTTGGACTGTGTTCATTCACTTGATAGGTTGTAATCAGTCCTTTTTCTTTTAAAGATTTTATATTTCTGTCCAACTTTCGTACTAACCAATGCAAATCACTTGCAAGTCTTTCCCTTGAAGGAAAACATTTTCCATCAGGCCCACCATATTTATATAATTTTCCTAGCAATATCTTTTCCGAATCTGATAGATCAGAATCTACTATACCATTGGGAATACATATTCCCTCAAACATTCCATAAGGATTGAAAGGCTCTCCATATTTCAAACCATCATTCATATTATTCCTCCAAAGAAAAAGGCATTAAGAAAAAGATGATGATGGAATACATGAGAAAATATTCCAATCCCCTTGGGAAGAGGGGAGCGAGCAACCATCATCTTTTTCTTAATGCCTTCTTGTTTTCTCATCTGCTCTTTCCATAAATAAAGCAATAGTCTTACAACCCATTTCCCAGATGGGTTCCCTCTTACCTTTGAGGAATACTACTATCAGAAAAATATGTTGTCAATCGTTATTTATATCATTTAAATCAACTACTTACCGCTTCTTGTAAGCCGCATATTCTTTGTGATTCATTTTCCGAATCTTCCTTCTCTGAACAGACATAATCAAACAAACCACAGAAGAAATCATTAAAGAAACAATCAATCTGGCCCACAACATATCAAACCCTCCCAAGAAGATTATATTTTATTTTCATAGCATCGGAATATTCCATATCACCGGGATCACCAGGACAATTCAAAGTGATAACCTTGACCTTATCAATCACAGAAGTTAGGGCCATAGCTAATTCCCGAGCATTATCAGTAGCCCCCTCATCAAACATGACGTAAGCTTCCGAAATCCTCATAGACCCAAGGTATTCAACCTGCTCCTTAGTGAACTTAACTCCCATCATAGCCGCAGTTTCATTTCCAAATCTCCATACATCAGTGATTCCTTCCACTAAAATCACCTTGTCTTTCACTGAGTCAATATTGTAGATACAAGAAGCAGGTGGAATGATACATGATTCCGTAGGGCTATTCATGTATTTAGGATCAGCTCCAACGTAACTCCTTCCTGTGTAAGCAACAATAGTTTTCTCCATTACAATGGGAATCATCACTCTGTAATTAAAGTTCCATTTCTTATCCTCCATCTTTAGATAGGAATTTCCAGCAGTGCTTTTTATTTTATACTTCTTAACCATTTCCTCTGGATTAAATCTTCTGCCACGTAAATAATCACAAGCCGCTTTACACATATTCTGAATATTATCAGGGAATAGCACAGCGTCTCCATGTTCAGGAGATTCAGGAATAACTCTGTCCGAGTCCATGAAGCCATTCATTATTCTATAAACTTCTCCCCAAGACTCATTCAATAATGCCTGAACTATCTTAGGCGCATTGCCTGTTTCGCCACATACCCAACAACTTCCTGTGTTAGTTTCTAGCTTAAGACCAAAGTGATTTCCAGCGCACTCGCAGAATGGACAGGTTTCAATCCCTATCCATCCTGCTCCTATGTTCTTTCCTGTTTCAGTGTATGAAATGTCATATTCCGAAAGGAATAAAATCATATCAAAATCAGACCAGTCCTTGAACTTTCTCATTTCACTAACCAGACATACCCCATAGATGAATGATACACATAATAACATTTTACATTCCCATAAAATGAGCTGTTGAATGTTACTGCATAATCATCCGACATTTTCAAACCGTTTTTGTCTCCCCTTTTCCAATTATAATAAGGGAAATGCTCCATCAATTCTTTCACCCCAACATTCTTAATGAGTGTAGAATACTTTATTTCCTGTGAACAATCCACCATTGCAGATACTTTCTTTCCATCGAGATAAGTATAATTTCCAATGAATGTCACTTTAGAATCACTTTCCATCTCACACCTCATACTTTGATTTCAATTCAGCCAACATCTTTAGTTCTCTTCTCTTTATCATTTGGTCTCTTGCCGCTGAATCAGCTTCCCGTATAGAATATTCCTCATCGGTTTCTTCTCTAGTGTAAGAAATTATCACTTGAATACCTTCATCAGAGTGAAAGTAATATGGAGTAATTTTTATTTTTGTTGTTCTGGCGTATTTCTTTGGTACTAAATCTACTTTATTCCTCCACCATTTAAAGAACTCATCTATTCCAGTAGGCATTTCACAATCAGCACTGTTATAAGCTTCTATGGTCAACAGTTTCTTTTCCATTTCATTCCTCATTTAATGAAGTATTTTACGGCAAAAATAACCGTCAACAAGACATACCCACATGCAATCTTAAGCCTGAACTTGTCCGATAACTCAAGGGCAGACGCTAGCCATATGTTTGTGCATATTAAAAACAAAACGATATATACCATTTTTCCTCCATTATTTAATTGTTACCGACCACCCTTGTTCTTTATAAATTGTCATTCGATGATAACTATGATTCTCAAGGAATTTATTTCCAATGTCTATGAAGTCAATTATGTCCACAGAATTCTTTATATCTGTTTTTCTCAATCCTCGACCGATCTTTTGCAAGGTTTGAATCTCTGATTTACCTGCAGCCGCATTAATCACACAATTCAGGTTAGGTAAATCCACTCCCTCAATCCAAGCAGTAGTAGCGATTACACATTTTAGGGTACCAGATTTCAATTCCTCCTTTATCCGAACTCTCTCATCTTTAGAAACCGCTCCTTTAACGATCTCCGTTTTGAAATCAATCAGGTCTTCCAGCCTGTCTGCATGATCAATTCTACTCACAAGGATAAGAACAGTCTGGCCAATTTTCATTCTGGCTTCAGCTTCCGCCGCAATCCTGATGTTTCTTACAGTGTTTTTAGAAATCCCTTCCGTATAAACCTTTGCATAACTTTTCATAGGCCATACTTCATAAGGGGATTCCAATTCAAACATGATGATGTTAGGAACAGAAAGGAATCCAAGAGCAGAACCTTCCTTCATTGTGATCTCACCAATAATAGGCCCGATCAATCCCTCAAGTGCCCATCTTCCTTCATCCTTATCAGGCATAGTAGCCGTAGTAGCAAATTTACAAGAAGCTCCAGTAAGGGCAAGCGCATCAAAATAGTTGCCCTTATCCACCTGAGAAATGTGATGTCCTTCATCAACAAAAACCACATCCCAGTGTCCGGTGTATTCTCTCGCAATCTTCTTGTAGGATTGAACAGTGGAAACAGTTATCCTTCCAATGAATTTATCCTCCCCTGACCAAACTCCTATATCATCAAACCCAAATTTTACCAAATCCTCTTTCATCTGATAAACCAAATCAGTAGTGTGAACAAGGAATAAGATGCTCTCTTGAGAGAAGGCCGACATAATCCCTAATATGATAATGGATTTACCACTTCCCGTAGGGGACTTTAGCACTCCACGTCCCACTTCAAGTGCCCGATTGATAAGGTCTAGCTGATACTCCCTAAACTCAATACCAGGAATACCAGGATCATTGTACGGAACTTCCATAATATCAGATTCATATTCATAGGCGATGTTATGTCCTTCCAAGTAATTCAAGCATCTGTCCACATATCCAGTAAGGAAGTAGAACTCTCCATTTCCTCTGCCTTCAATTAGATACTTTTTAACCATCTTTTTCTTCTTACCGAATCTTCCAGGAATATACAAAGTATATTCATAGCTCATCATGTTCCGAAGATTATCAGCCGCCTCTTTATTACACATAGTCCAGACAGAATCTAAGGAATGTATTTTACAGATTTCCCGTTTCATAGAAATTCTCCGACAAGTAGAGCTACAAGCTCTTTGTTAAGTACATCTATCTCCACTTTTTCCTTCTTTGCATCTTTCAAGTTTATTCCAGTGTATCTCATGTCATTTTCCCCAAGAACGATGCACTGATCCATGCCATGTACAGACACATTACCAAGAACGTGAACCACTAGATGACCACTTATTTTATACAATCTGATTTTATGCTTTATCAGATCAATTTTATTTGTGTTTAATTTTCTCTTAATTACTCTCATAAATCCCCCTTAAAAGATGCCTGATTGCCTCATTACTGATTTTTCACTGCATAGGGTATATCAGCATACCCTATGCAATAAAAAAGCAATACAGGGGATTTTAAGCCTTAGTTAATTGGTAGAATTGAGTCGATTCTTTTTTAAGGAAACCACTCTTCTTGACAATATTATTAAACCCTGTTTCCCCAACAGAAGCGATCACCCCAGTTTTGCTGATACTGCTTCTCAGGACATATTCATCCATTCCAAGAACCTTAATTACTGTGTCCTTATTGACAAGCTCCCAATTCTCTCGTTCCCTCAGAACGAGGACACCGAAAGAGGTTTCGATTTTGTCCCGAACATCATTATTTTCCAACAATTCT
>JFJP01027581.1_pt1 | contig 10926 bp, 14 predicted proteins | sample 431651 | NCBI WGS metagenome assembly JFJP01 (sample SAMN02602958, study PRJNA72255) | Microbial mat metagenome, whole genome shotgun sequencing project. | biome: fresh water; feature: sink hole; material: water; isolation source: purple microbial (photo- and chemosynthetic) mats found in...
GGCAAGCAGCTTAAAAAAATCTCAAATAATAAACAAAATTTTTAATTCATCTTTTACAGAAAGATAAGGGTTTTCCACTTCATCTTTATCCATAAATTTTAGATCTGGGTATATAATGCATGGTGTTTTTAATTCAAGTTTATATTCTTTTAATTTAAGCTTGTCTCTTGTTGTTGTTGGCTTTCTTGAATTTTAAAAACAAAATTATCAAAAATCCAATTTTATCCAATATTGCATATTAGAAAAAAAAAACTTATATATCACTTGTAAGGTATAGAATCAGGATTTATCCTCACATAATATTCAATGATTTTTCGAGGGCCTTTGAATGGGTTTTCAAAGTTTAAGAAAAGAATGAAATCTTTTGTTTTTCGATCAAATTCGATTTTTTCAGGACCCACTGCAATGATATCTTTATTAGTATCTAAATTCATGACTCTGGCTGCCACAATCCCGAATTTTTCATCAAGCATTCTTCCTCTTACTTCAATACCACCATCTTCACCCTCTTGAATTTTTCTAATGGTAATGATCCTAAACAAAAAAAATAATTAATTTTATGTTTTATAAATTTCAAATAAAACTTTTGAGAGATGATTTGAACGACTGTTATTCCTTCATCAGTAGCTGCAATTCCCAAACCAATGTGATTACTTTGAGGATCGAGTAGAAACTGTTTTTCTTCTGTGGATTCTAAGAGGATTAACCCTATTTCTTCAAATGTTTCCAAAAGAACTTTTTCATCGACTTTGGAATCCTCTTCAAATTTTGAATTGATCCAAATCAAGTTCATATTATCATCTGTATTGTTATATTGTTCACATCTTGAATGAATTTTATTTTCTTAATTTCAAACAGAAAAAAGAAAAAATACAGCAGCTTGAAGAAATGATCATCATGTGGGTTATTTTTTAAATACATAGCATATTCAGTTGCCAAGAGATTAGTGATGATATCAATTGAAAAATAAGGCACACCACGACTAATTCTTGGATAAAAAATATGAATAGCTTTATTATTACTTGATTCTTTCTTTATTGATGTTATTCAGCAACATTTTCCTCACTTTCTTGATCAAATCAAAATCTTGTTCAAATAAAGTCTCAATATCACCATCCTCCTAATCAAAAGAAATAAAAATCAATGTTTTTTCGAATTTATTTACATCGTAGGAAATTTTCTTTTGAGCTGATTGATAGCTTTCTTCGGGATATTTGTTCCCTGTATCAACTTGATGGCTAATTCTACTTTCTGTTGCCAAATTTTGTGATTTTTCTTCAGATATTTCTCCTGGGAATTCATCTCGATGACCTGAATAATCCTCCATTTGATCAGCCACTTCTTCTTGTTCTTCTAATTCTTCTTGTTCTTCTAGCTCTCCTTCTTCTTGACCTTCTTCTTCAATATCATATTCTTCATTGCCATGCATTGCTTCCAACCTTTCTACTCCTTCCATTTCTTCTATATACTCCACATCATTTTGATCTTGGATTTCTAGTCCATCCTCATGTTCTTCATTTCCCTGATGATCTTCATATTCAGCATTGCTTTCCATTATATATTCGGTGCCTTGTTGTTGAGAATCCATTGGATACATTTGACCTTCGGACCCTGACATATCCATACCCTCAACCATGACGTTTGAATTTTCATTATTGATTTGAGAGTTTTGTAGTTCTGGAGATTCCATAAGTTTTATTTAAATGAGAGAGAAAAAAATTTGAAATATTTTTAATATTTTTTGTGTAACTGGTGTTTTTTTTTTTTTACTTCTTTCATTAATATTTTTTTTACTAACTTAAAAAAAAAATTTAAGTTTCTCGGTCTATCCAAAAATTATTTAAGTTTTTCTCTCTCTTTACAATCGAGCAAATTTAAAATCTTTCATTAAAATTGAAAGCAATATTTGTAATTTCAAAAAAATAAGTGTTATTAGTTTTATTTTGCAAATATTAAAAATAAATAAATATAAATGAAACATCTTTATGTATTCAATTTTTTATTAATTTCACTCTGATTTTTTAAATTTTTTAAATCATAATAAAATACGATATTTTTCGGCAACAGGGACCAAATTAACTATAACGTTTCCTTGAAATGAAATTGAAGCGAAAACCCAAGCAGAAGCTGTTGACCATGCCAAAGAATAAACGCTGTCCTAAATATAATTTAGATTTATTTTCGGAAATCATTTATTTGAAAACTTCATGCTCATCATAGCATTTGACGAGTCCGTCTTCATCTTTTCCAGGCCTATTTTGGTTTTATTATTTTTATTAATATATTAAATATTTCAATTTTTTTTTTAGAATTAACTTTGAGTAATTAGATTCGTTTGTTTTACTGAGCACTGGGGCAGAACTTATAGAAATTATTTTATGTAGATTAACACTTCCATCATCACACGAAGTTAGAATTAGTTGATCATGATATTTGTTGAATTTGCAGTTCAAAACCCTATATTTCTTCTTTAGACGATTGTGTTATCATTTTTATTTTACCAGTTTTGGGAATCATCAAGGGTTTTTACAGGCAAATTTGGTTTTCTGAACTCCCAAAATTTCACTCTAAAAAAAACAATTTAAACAAAAAAAAACATGTAAAATAAACAGGCAATCTTCTCCTGAACTCATTAAATAATATTGCTTATTTGGATTGAAATCCATATCTAATACTCCTAAACTATGAGCTTCCTCAATGGAGAAGCGTGTTCTGCCAATATATAATTTAAAGATTTAAAAAAAAAATTCACTTTTTTTCTCGAATATCATAAAAATTAATATTTGTATTGGTAATAGCTGCCACCTATAAAAGAAATCATTTTTTTTAATAAGTAAAAAGAACCAAATTTGGGTGATGTGGGTCAGCCTCACATAAGAAAAATTCAGATGTTTCAACATTTGGATATATAGTCGAAATTTCCTTCAATTCATTTAGATCATAAAAAGTTAGCTTCTTATTGTCTCCAATAAGAATTTTGTTTTCTTTGGTTGGATAAACAATACTAAAAAAAAAAGTTTCTTCACTAATTTTTATGGAAATTTGCCTATGAATTTTCGAGCTTCCGATTTTCAAATCTAGCAAATGATCTATTTTTTGGCTTTCAGGTTTTCCCATACTTTCAGATTTTTCTTTTTCTAATTCTTTCCCAATATTACATAAGGCAATTTTATTTGTTTCATTGAATCCATTGTCTAATTTTAATATTTTTTATAGGTTTGGACCACCAAAAAAATATTGCATTCTGAATATGTGGTAAAAACATGAGAACCATTCAGGGGAGAAGGGAAAACTTTATGGACAACTCCAGGATGTTGATATATGGCACAGTTAAAAATTTTGTTTGTTTCTTCTTCATATTCTATTAAATGAACCTAAAAAAATAAATTTCTTTTATGGGAAAAAAATGATCAAAAAACTTCATTTTGTTTTTTAAGGGAATTTGTTGAGAAAACAAATAAATTTCTGTTATTATTGGCTATGATACTGTTTATGTGTCTAGACTTGAAAACAAAATTAGGAAAATTAATTAAGTTCAAAAACGCTTAGTTTTTCAGCATAATTATATGTAGCAGCAACATTCGGACCCTCGTAAATGGATGTCATTATTGTATTTTTTAATATTTTTATTTAAAAAAATTTGAATACAAATTCATTTAATTTTATTTTTGAATTTTTTTATATTTTTCAAATAATTTTTATTCTTATTTTTTTTTTCCTCTTCCTCTTAACCTTCTTCTTCTTCTTCTTCTTCCTCTTCCTCCTCTTCTTCATTAGCAGATTTCAGATATTTTATAAATTTATCACACTTTTCAAATAAAATTCAATCATATAAAACTTCCTATTTTTACCAAGTCTAAATAGTATTTGCTTGCTTCTTCTTGTTCTTTATTTTTATTTATAGCTGGAGCAGTTGCCCAAAATAAAATCTTATTGGCATCAAGCACTTTATTCATAAATAAAAGCTAAATTAAAAAAAAATAATTGTAAATTTTTTTTTAAGTATAAATTATTACTTGCAACATAACATTGAAACTACTCTTAAACCTTGAATTCTTATTGCAAAAATCCTCCATTTGATTGATCAATAAAACTGCATCCTCTGTTGCATGAGAATAATCACTCATCAATGGACTCCAAAATTCTATTAAACCTTTTATTTTAGTCGTGGTGATCTCAGGAGAAGCATTTTGTTCAATTTTAAGCAATTCCCCCAGAATTTCAGGCATGAAAGCTTTAATGCAATCAGCGAAACCCTTATTTTCTCCATATTTTAGGTTATTCATTTCGAAAATGACTGTTTTAATGGTGCTTTCTTTTGTATGAACTCGCTGAATAGTTTCAATCACTTCTTTTAGAAATTCATTGTTGGGTTCTAAATCATCAGCCTCTGAAGAATTTTCAGTCAAAGATTCAGAATCCTCTAAATCCTCTTCAGATACTTTAAATTCTGAATTGAATCTTTCATAAGGTTTCAAATTGCTCAAAGTGGAGATATCAAAAATATCTCCTTTTTCGAAATATTGACTTGAAGATCCGTCTAATTCTTTTGGTTTTCCATTTTCCATTTTAAAGAGAGATGCAATTGAAAACTCTGGGAGCTTTGTGTTCTCTTTCATAATAACTTGATTAGAAATTAAGCATCCATTGGAAACAATGGAATTTTTGCGGATAATTGCACCTGAACAAATCAAAGAACATTTTATCTCACAATTTTCCTCAATTAAAACATTATCCCAAATAACTGAGTCTATTATCTTCACATTTTTGCCAAATCGACAATCATTCCCGATTGAAGAACTTATGACATCAACCTTCTCTGCGAATTTTGTATTCTTGCCTATTATGCAATTATTAGAAATAACTCCATGAAGGGATCTTTCAACGTCAGTCGACTTTTTATTCGATATGTTAATGATTTAAAAGTGAAAAAAAAAACGAAAAATTAACGAGATAAATATTATCAGAATAGTAGTGATAATGGGTTTTATCTCTGATTTTGCCACCCAACTTATGTAGAACAAGAGGTTGAACCCATTGTGCAGTTAAATCATGTAAAATATTCTTGTATACTCTCAGATCCTGAACGGTCGCAGCGTATTCATCATCATTTATCAAACAAATATTAATTTTATCGTCAGAAATTTCTGAACTAAGCAAATCTTTTATGTAATCATCTCTAAAATTCTAAGAAAATTAAAAATTATGAAAGATTTTTTTTATTTTTAGGGACATTAAAATCGAAATTGTCCATAAAATGATGCAAGACATCAAGAGAGCATATTGTGACGTTTGTGTCATATAAATTATAATAAATTTTAACATTATTGTTTCCTGACTTAAAATTCATTTTGTTCTTTATAAAAAGAAATTTGTTATTCTTTAAGTTTTCTATTTGCAACAATTGGTTAGTGTATTGATCAACCACAATAGCGAGATCATCATCATCAGTTCTTAAAGGATGTCCATAAGGCAAACGTCTATATATTTTAGTCATTATATTTGATTTGTTTTCAGCTTTTTTCAATTTATGTTGAAGAAGTGCCTTTTCTAATTTGAAATTTGCAATAACGTCACATTTCAATAAGATAAAATCTCCTTTTATTAAATGCATTCTTTCAATGTTTCTCAGCGCATCTCCAACGCTATATAAAGAATTATTTTTTTATTTTCCTTTTCTTTTTTAGAAATAAGTCTTTCAAAAATGAAAATAATCAAAAAAAATCAATTTAATTTTAAACCTCTGACAATCTTCAGATGAAACGATCTTTAATGAAAACTCTTTGCTTTTATATTTTTTGAAATATTCCTCGATCAGATCTTTATATGAAGTGCTGAAAATAATAATGTTCCTAATTTTGTTTAGGAGAAGAAATTGGATAACATAATCAATCAATGTCACGTTTCCCAGAGGAATTAGAGCCTTTTATCAAACAATATTTTGAGATTATTTAACAAAATTTATTATATGCTTTAGGTTCTTCAATAGTTATTGGCAAAAATTTTGTAACATAACTGTCTGCCAAAATTATGGCTTGAAGTTCTTGATCTTTGTCAGAGGCTTCTTCCTTATTGGAAGGACCTTTCGGATTTTTTTTCATATTTTGAATAAAAGTCGATTGATTTAGATATTTTTTTTAATGCTTCAGAATTTGCAAACGATAAATTTACTTCAATATATAAATTAAATTATTCATTCTAAATAAAATTGCTTTAAGTCAAATGCCTTTTATTGGATTAAACAAACAAAGGAAAAAAACACAAATTTTTCTTTAATTTAATATTTCGCCTTAAATAATAATAATCAAAAGATAAAATGAAAGTTTTCATTATCATTTTAATTTTCTTCCCTTTTTTTTATTCTGGTTCAAATGAACAATTTTCATCCAAATCCAACATCAAAGATTTCCTCAAGGATTTCGCAAAAGGGCCCGAAGCATATCTAGAAAAAATTGGGTCAAAGGTCAAAAATCAAATAGTTTATGAAATTTTGAAATCTTCTTTAAATGACTTTCTGAATTCTTCTTCAGAATCATCAACTCCTTTGAATATCAAGGATATGAATTTTCAGAATATAATGCCATTATTAAATTTTTTGTCAGCAATGAATCTCACAAACCACACAACAGAAGAGCTAGAAAAAATAATTTGGGAAGCTTTACCTTATGAATATAGCAAAATTGATTTTGTGAAGCTCAAATATAATGTTAGCATCATGGAAGATTTCTCACAGAAGTTTATCAAAAATCTCTTAGAAATTTTTTCGAAAAATAAATTGGATTTATTTGACTACTTTTATGAGAAGCTTAAGACCTCAGCTAATTCTTCTGATTTCAATCTCACAGAAAAAACAAATTTCTTAGAAGTTTTTTCAAAAGAAATTTTATCTAATAAAAACATTTCAGATTTAGCCAAAAATATTCATCAAAAACTTAAGGGTGAAAAAGAAAAAACTGTTCAAAAAAGCCAAAATGAATTTTCCTATAATGGAATTTTAATAGGGCTCTCAATCTTTTTTTTGGGGATTATAGTCGTGATAGCATTTTTCATACGGAGATTTTACAAAAAGAAATCTAGCAATGCTTACAACGAGATGGCGTGCACTCAGCTGAACACCTAAATTTTATTTAAATTTTTAAGTACGTCATTCAAACACATCTTAATGAGTTTTATGGCAAAAAAAAAAAAATTCATTTAAAAAAAAAAAAAACCAAATAAAAAAACTAGAACTAAAACAATGATGGCGGATGATCCCACAGTTATAGATCCCATTCTCGAAGAGCTTAAAACTTCATTTTTCAACCAAAAAACCAAGCCCTTGCAATTTAGAAAAGTTCAACTACGCAATTTGATTAAAGGACTAAATGAGCTAAACGAGAAATTTGAGACAGCTTTAGCTCAGGATTTAGGTTACAATTCTTTTAACACTTTTGTCTTTTCCCAAATGATTTCTATTCTCAATGTTGAGGACAACTTACATAATCTTGAGGAATGGGCAAAACCAAGAGTTGCTGACACATCTTTGATTGTTGGGCCAGCAATTTCCTATGTTCTTCCAGAACCTTATGGTGTTGCCTTAGTTTTATCAGCATGGAATTACCCAGTTTTTACATCAATTCCTCCTGTCGCAGTAGCCATTGCTGCAGGAAACTGTGTGATTTTAAAGCCTTCTGAACTAGCCCCAGCAACTTCTCTCGTTCTCAATGAATTATTCACAAAATATTTAGATAATTCATGTTATAGAGTTATTGAAGGAAAAGTGGAAGTCGCCAAAGCTATCATAGAAAAAGCTTTTGATTTTATTTTTTTCACAGGAAGTCCTGAAAAAGGAAAATTAGTCGGTCAAGTATGTCAAAAAAAATTAATGTTTTATTTATCAAAAAATTAAATAATAGGCAGCAGCAAAATCTTTAATTCCTTGTATTTTGGAACTTGGAGGTAAAAATCCTTGCATCATTGATCAAAGTGCTGATTTAGAAAATGCTTCATTGAGAATTGTCCAAGGGAAAACCGTCAATTGCGGGCAAACTTGCATAGCTCCTGATTATGTTTTTGTTCATTCGGCTGTGAAGAGTCAATTAATAGCCAAATTAAAGGAGAAAATTGTGCAATTTTATGGGATAGCTCCTGAAAAAAATCCAGAATATCCCAAAATAATTTCTGAATACCACACCAAACGTTTAGAAAATATGATAACAGAAGAACATGGAGGAGAAGTGATTTTTGGAGGTAAATGTGATAGTGATCAAAGATATTGCTGTCCTACATTGATAGAAAACCCAAAACTCACCAGTAAATTGATGAAAGAAGAGATATTTGGCCCAATTTTACCTATTTTCGAATTCAAGAACATCTTAGATGTTGTCAAATTTATCAATGAAAAACCTAAACCTTTATCCTTGTATTATTTTGGGTCTCCTTTTAGTGAATCAAGAAAAATAGTTGAGCAAAGAACCTCATCTGGATCCTTTGTGATAAATGATGCTATTTTTCAAGTTCTTAATCATGACATTCCTTTTGGAGGAGTGCAAAACAGTGGAATAGGAGCATATCATGGAAAGATTGGTTTTGATAGTTGCAGTCATTTGAAAGCGGTCTTCAATAAAGCTACCATCAATTTTTTCCCTTTCAGCGCCAGATTCCCACCTTATACAGCAAATAAGAAAAGAATTATGTACTTTTTGTTGAAGTATTGTGATATTAGTCAGTATAAGGTTTTGAGGAAATTTATTACGATTTTGGTCATCTTCACAATTTTGGGATTGCATAAAAAAGGAAATTTTGATGGAGTATTGGGTTTCTTGAGTACTGCATGGTCTTTATATGCAGTAAACAAAAAAAAATAATCTATGCCAAAATAATTAAAAAACAAATAGGGAAAAAAAAGAAAAAAAAAATACAATTTTTTTTAATGAAGTTTTTTAAATTTTTTTTCAATTCTTTATAAAATGAAACAATTTTCCTTTAGAAACATTTCATATGCTGCATATCCATCAGGTGTGAAATTTTCCCCTTTCTTTCTTCTTTCCTCAATTTCTTCTTGGCTCATCAACTCAACTCGTTCAACTTCTTCTTTTTGTAACTTCAAAGGACCATCATTTCTACCCAAAAATGCTTTTCCCCAAATTTTAGTTTGCGAATTTTCAAAATAAAATTTAAACAAAGGCTTCAACAGAACCTTTAAACCAAATTCTTCCTCCAATTCTCTTTCAGCATTCTCTTCATATGTCTCTCCATATTGCACCATACCTCCTGAAACAATATCCCAAAATCCAGGGCACCATTTTTTAAGCATAGTTCTTTTATGAACATGAAATTTATTATTTGAATTAAGGATAAATATATAGGTCGCTCGATGAATTAATATTTGTTCTCTAACGTTTTTTCTAATTTCCTTTCTTATAACATTATCGTCTTTGTCGACAACTGAGACTTCCTCATTATTTTCATTGAGCGATTGCATAGATTGAATATATTTTGTTGTTTTAAGGTTTAAAGAATTATTAAAAGGTATTTTAGTGCTCAAAATCCTATTCCTAAATAAATTAAACATCTATTATTATTTTACTAATAATTTTTCTTTTCTTTTTGAGGAGAAAATATTTAATGTGGGTTAAAGAAATATTTAAAGAATGACTATTTATTAGATAAAATTAAAAAATATTTCTTTGTTTATAATTTTTAATTTTAAAATTTGGCAGTGAGAACATTTGTGTCTGTTCTTTCAGAGATGGTAATTGCCTCATTATTGTTATTGAGTGAGGTATATCGGGTTTTCAAATATTTTTTGGTGAAATAAAGGACCATTATAAATGCCGCCATCCCTATCACCCCAATTAAAATAATCAGCCAAATTTCAGTTCCCTCTGATTTCTCACCTTGAATTATTGCTGCAGCATTACTTCCATTTTTGATATGAGAATGCAAAATATTGGACCATTCCTTCAAAGCTTTGTTCTGATATTCAGGTTTTTTAAGGCTTTCCTCATCAAAATATTCAGAGAAAGGTAAATCCGAAGCGTTAAATTTCAAAGTATAATGGATGAAATCTGTCAGATTAAGGTCTTTTTCTGTGTTGAGAACACCTGCCAGAGAGACATTTGATGTCTGGTTCATATATGAGTTTTTTAATTTTGTTATAAGATAAACATAGAAATACATCTTTTTTTTGGAAGCCTCTTTAAAATTGTTCTCCATATAGCTTTTTGAGATGTATTTGAGCAAATTAGACAAAAATAAATCCATGTTCTTCTCGTTTTCTAACGAAGATGAAGATGCATTGGTGTGGTTGCTTACGAAACTATGTTGAATCATTCTATCAAAATCTTGTTCTGTCAATTTGTTGGATATGTTCATATTTAGAAAGAACTGCGATAAACTATGATAATCCAGTAAAGTTACAATTTTTAAGTTTGGGATAGCATTAACATTGCCTGATTTAAGAAGAGTGTCTCTTAGGGCCAGTTTCATCACCTCTTCCAATAATTTCTCAGTAAAATGTTTCACACTATAGCCTATTGGTTTATTTTTGGCAAAATCCTTGAGAAAACCATTTAATTCATCTGAGTCAAGGGTCGAATTGCTAAATAAAAGAAAGGAGAAAAGAATAAAAAAGGTGCAAGAAATATGTTTCATTTTATTGAAGTCTGAAATGTTAAAAATTTGAAAATAATTTAAATTTTTATACTAAAAATTGGAGTTTTATAAAGATTGTTGAGTTTTATAATACAGCAAATCATTTAATTTGAATACTATATTTAGATTTTGATTTTTTACCTTATTAAACCAAACAAATTTTTTAAATTTTTCGGAAATTTAAAAACATAAAGAAAAAATAAAATAACAATAAAACAATTTTTTTTTTGCTTTCGAAATTTTTAAAGGAAATTTGTTTGATTTCTAAAAAAAATTTGAAATTGAAATTTC
>JFJP01047623.1_pt1 | contig 10926 bp, 10 predicted proteins | sample 431651 | NCBI WGS metagenome assembly JFJP01 (sample SAMN02602958, study PRJNA72255) | Microbial mat metagenome, whole genome shotgun sequencing project. | biome: fresh water; feature: sink hole; material: water; isolation source: purple microbial (photo- and chemosynthetic) mats found in...
TTTCACCAATCAAAGGTTTGTTTTGAGGGATGCGGATTCCGGAATACATTTCCACCATCCGGCTGGCAAAATTGAGACGTGTCTCTTTTGCATTCATTTTAAATTTAAAATGATCATTTACAATGGCTATAACACTTGAAAGAGGCACATTTCCTGCTCTTTCACCCAATCCGTTTATGGTTCCGTGAATGCAATCAATACCAGCATTTAAGGCTGCATAAACATTAGCCGTTGCTAAATCATAATCGTTGTGGGCGTGAAAATCAAATTTTAATGATGGGTATCTTTCCTTAGTTTCTTTAATGAATCGAAAAGTTTCATCGGGATTTAATATACCCAAAGTATCGGGTAACATAAACCGATCAATAGATGTATCTTTCAGATTATCAATCATTGAAAAAACATATTCTTTGGAATTCCGCATTCCATTGCTCCAATCTTCCAAATAAATATTAACCCGTATTCCTTCATTGGCAGCCTGTTTCAATACTTCTTTTATATCGTTAAAATGTTCTTGAGGCTCTTTCCGTAACTGATAGGTACAATGATTCAACGAACCTTTTGTTAATAAATTTAATACTTTACAACCCGTGTCTTTCAACCAATTGATTGATTTCATTCCATCAACAAAGCCCAACACTTCAATCTTTTCAATATAACCATGCCGTTCAGCCCATGCGGTAATCTTCTTAACTGCTTTAAATTCACCTTCGGATACTTTTGCCGAAGCAACTTCCAATCGATCCACCTTCAAATCTTCGAGCAATATCTTAGCAATACTGAGTTTTTCATCTTCAGTATAGGAAACTCCTGAGGTCTGTTCACCATCCCTGAGTGTAGTATCGAGTAAAATGATTTTCATTGGTCTAATATTGTTTGAATTGTTGATGCAAATCTGCTTCAGCAATTTTGGTTTTAAAAATTAACAGCTTACTCTTCATTTTTTGTTGCTTACTATATCAATCTACCTAATTATTGACTTTTTTTTCATAGGCTTCAATTTTGTCTTTAATATTCAATAAATAATCAATATCGTCGTAACCCTTTAACATACATTCTTTTTTATAAGGATTGATATCAAAAGTTTCTTTAGTACCTGTGGAGGTTATTTGAATAATCTGTTTTTCAAGGTTTACTTCAATTTCAACTTTAGGATTTTTCTCAATTTCGATAAAAAGTTCTTGAAGAAACTTTTCGCTAACCTGAACAGGAAGTAAGCCGTTATTTAAGGCATTGTTTTTAAAAATATCGGCAAAAAAACTGGACACTACAACCTTAAATCCATGGTCATAAATAGCCCAAGCGGCATGCTCCCGACTGGAACCGCTTCCAAAATTTTTACCTCCGGCTAAGATTTTACCAGAATACTTCGGGTTATTTAATGGAAACGATGCAATAGGATTATTGGCAGCATCGTAACGCCAATCGCGAAACAAATTATCGCCAAATCCCTTACGCTCTGTTGCTTTTAAAAACCTTGCCGGAATAATCTGATCAGTATCCACATTTTCAATGGCAAGCGGCACACAGGATGTTTTTATAGTTACAAATTTATCGATAGACATTTTTTCTGATGTTAGAGTTTAGATATTAGAATTTAGACTTTAGATAGTAAACTTTATCTTCCGATTCTATTTTTCAATTACTAATTACACATTGTTAATTGATAATTAAATAAAGTTTCTAGGATCCACAATTTTACCAGCAATAGCCACCGCAGCAGCTGTTAACGGACTGGCAAGCATGGTTCGGGATCCAGGTCCCTGACGTCCTTCAAAATTCCGGTTTGAGGTTGCCACTGCCAATTTACCTTCCGGAACTTTATCATCGTTCATTGCTAAACATGCGGAGCATCCTGGTTGACGTAATGCTATTCCGGCTGATTGTAATACTTTATCTAACCCTTCGGCAATGGCTTGTTTTTCAACCTGCTTTGAACCCGGAACGATCCACACGGTAACATTTTCTGCTTTCTTTTTACCTTTTACGGCTTCGGTAAACTGCCGCAAGTCTTCAATCCGTCCATTCGTGCAACTTCCTACAAAAACATAATCAACCGGGGTATCTAAAATTGATTTCCCAGCCTGCACTTTCATGTAATCCAATGCTTTTTTATAAGTGATATCGTCCTGTACTGGAACTTTTTGAGTAATGCCCATTCCCATTCCGGGATTAGTTCCATAAGTAATTTGGGGTTCAATATCGGCTGCATCAAAAGTTAATACTTTATCGAACGTGGCATCTTTATCGGAATACAATGTTTTCCAGTAAGTCAGTTTTTTGTTCCATTCCTCTCCTTTTGGGGCAAATTCTTTACCTTTCAGGTAGTTAAAAGTAGTTTCATCGGGAGCAATCAATCCACCACGTGCTCCACATTCAATACTCATGTTACACACTGTCATGCGGCCTTCCATACTCAAGCTGGTAAAAGCATCGCCGGCATATTCAATAAAATAACCAGTGCCACCACTGGCCGATATTTTTGAAATAATATACAAAATCAAATCCTTGGATGTAACTCCATTACCTAATTTTCCATTTACTCTAATAAGCATTTTTTTAGGTTTGGGCTGCATAATACATTGGGTGGCCAAAACCATTTCCACTTCGCTGGTTCCAATTCCAAAAGCCACGCTTCCAAAAGCACCATGAGTAGCTGTATGGCTATCACCACAAACAATGGTCATTCCGGGTTGGGTAATACCTAATTCAGGTCCTATTACATGCACCACTCCCTGATACGGATGGTTCAATCCGTATAAAGTAATTCCATGGCGGGTGGTATTTTCTGTTAATTTATCCACTTGCATTCGCGATAGCTTATCTTTAATGGGCTGATCCTGATTAATGGTGGGGATGTTATGATCAGGTGTGGCTACCGTATTTTGTGGACGGAAGGTTTTAATTCCCCGATTGTCTAAACCTAAAAAAGCTACCGGACTGGTCACTTCATGCACCAAATGTTTATCGATATATAAAACGTGCGGTCCTCCGGGTATTTCCTCTACCACATGGGCATCCCAAACTTTGTCGAATAATGTCTTTCCCAAAATAAATGAATTTAATGTTAAACTTCTTGCTTACAATTCAATCAAATAAAGCACAAATCTATAATAAATTAACCAAAATACAACTTACGTATTTATACAATTAGCTTTTTTTGGTGCTCGCATGTTACAATTCGTAAGTAATACAACCTTGTTCAATTTTTGTTTATTTTAAACAATTATTGGTCTTTATTGGTCTTTAAATAATAGAAATTGTTAATTTTACCTAACACTTAAAAACTACATAAGATGAAAAGCACACTACTAAAATCAACTCTTTTTATAGCTACTGTAGCCTTATCATTAAATTCCTATTCACAAATTAACTATTATGGAGTAACAGGTAATATGGTGGCCGGTGATTTTGACCAGGATGGATTGCTGGATGATATTGCCGCTTTTAATACGGCTGATGAAATTCCAACTCTGACCCTTTGGACGTCAGAAAATAGTAAAATGCAAGAGCAAGAAGCTTACTGCCAGCTTTCGTTCGATTTTCTAGGGGCATCATCGCTCAATGCTAAAATTGTAGCCGGCGACTTTGATAACGATGGCTTTATTGACGACATAGCTTCAATTTATGAAATAGGAATTGATAAAACCAGTGTAACCGTATGGCTCAATAATGAAGGACAATTTACTCCTAAACGTTGGTGGTACGGAGCCGATTTTGATGCCAATCAGACCTATCAAACCCTTGTTTCAGGCGATTTTGATAACGATGGCTTTGTAGATGATATTGCGGCCTTTTACAATTATGATATGAAAGCTACCAAAGTATATGTTTGGTTATCGGATAACAAACAATTTGGCTGGCCTGGAACTTGGTGGATAGGTAAAGATTTTGATGCCACACGAATTCAGGGAACAATTGTTTCAGGTGACTTCGATCAGGATGGTTTTAAAGATGATTTGGCAGCTCTTTATGATTATTCCGATGGATTTTGTAAAGCTTTTGTTTGGACAACCAACAAAAATAAATTTAACTGGCCTTATACTTGGTTTGCCCAATCAGGTTTTGAGGCGGAAAAATTGAAAGGAAATTTAATTGCTGGGGACTTCGACCAAAATGGATTCGATGATAATTTGGCTGCTTTGTATCAAAACGATGAAAATAGTTCCTCAATATTGGTTTTTAAACGTAATAAAGCAGGATTTGACCAGCCAGAAACCTGGTGGTATGGAGCCAATGAAGCCATTACAGCTAATATGCGCTTGGTTACAACCGATTTGAACAACAATTCGCAAAACGATCAATTCACCGGACTTACCATTTCAGGAACTACAGCCTCACTAACAACCTGGACTGCTGAAGACAATCAGTTTACCTTACCGGAAGAAGTTTGGCAAGGAATTGCGCTCTCATTAGAGGATTGCAACAAAAATGGTGGTTGCATCACGAATGAATTATCAGGTGGCATAACTGTTTACCCGAACCCGAACAATGGACAATTTACCATTGAAATTCCAAAAGGTAAGGATGACTTGATTTCAATAACGGTATATAATGTTCTGGGCAGTCAGGTTTTAAGCTTGCAAGCACAAACCGGACAAATTATGCCTATTGATATGTCCAACTTAAAAACAGGCAGTTACGTAATTCAAATGACAGGAAATGAAATGAATCTAAAGCAAAACGTCATCATTCAATAAGTTTTTCTCAAAATATAAAGGGAGCCTCAGAAATATTCTGGGGCTTTTTTGTAAATGCTCTATATTTGCATCATGTTAAAAAGGCTAAAAAATTACATTCAGGAAAACTCATTATGTAGAACCAATGATCACATTTTAGTGGCAGTTAGTGGAGGGGCTGATTCTGTGGTATTATTGTACTTACTGCACCTACTAAAATACAAGATTGCCTTAGCCCATTGCAATTTCACCCTTCGTGGCAAAGAATCTGATAAAGATGAGCAATTTGTTAAAGCATTGGCTGAAAAATACCAAATTGAAGCTCATTTTGTTGCATTTCAGACAAAAGAATACGCTGAAGCAAACAAAATATCCATCGAAATGGCAGCCCGCGAACTGCGCTACCAATGGTTTGAGCAACTTTGCACCGAAAACGGATATACAAAAATTGCTACGGGTCACCATTTGAACGACTCCATTGAAACCTTCTTTTTAAACCTAGCCCGGGGAACAGGAATTACTGGAATTACTGGAATTGCACCCACAAATGGTAGAATTATTCGACCCTTATTATTTGCAACCCGCCTAGAGATTGAGGAATATGCCCGAAATGAAAAACTTGAATACCGGAACGATTCCAGTAACGATTCGCTGATTTATATGCGAAATATTATCCGTCAACAGATTATTCCAACTCTTAAAACCATTAATCCAGCTTTTGAGCAAGTTATGAGCCGTAATATTTCAAATTTTAATATGGCAGCTCAAATTTACAACCAATCAGTGTTAGAATTACTTAACGGATTTGTCACAACACATGGTGGGCAACAAAAGATTGATATTAAAAAACTACAGAATTCAAATTATCAAGAAACCCTGCTGTTTGAATTTCTTTCGCCGCTCGGATTTAGTTACGATTCCGTAATAAAGATACTTCAATGCCTTGAAAAGGAATCCGGGCGCATATTCTTTTCGGAATCGCATCAGCTTGTGGTTGATCGAGATTTCATTTTTATTGAGCCCATGAATAAAACCGACGATTCTTTTATTATTAACGATATCTGAAAACTACCACATTATTCAAAACAATAAAGTGGCCAATTTAGATGCTGAGAAAACTCAGTTTCCAATTATCATCAGACATTGGAAAACTGGCGACCATTTTTTTCCATTAGGTATGCAACAACCAAAAAAAATAAGCGATTTTTTTACCGATCTAAAGATTGACCGCTTAACTAAAGATAAAATATGGTTAATGGAAAGCGGAGGCGAAATTGCATGGATAATGGGTTACCGTATTGACGACCGCTTTAAAGTAACCAAAAATACGCGACGCCTACTACAGCTCAAACTTCAAGAATAAGCCCATCATAAGCGGCAAAAACATTGGCTGGCAAATGTTTTTCCAATTCCTGATAACTATATTGCATGTGACTGATGTGCGTTAAATAGGCCCTGCGAGGTTGTAGCTCTTCTATCACATCCAATGCCTCATCGAGCCCTAAATGAGAAACGTGGGGTTTTACACGCAGGGAATTAATAGCTAAGATGTCAAGGTTTTGTAATTTTAATTTTTCAGTTTCAGGAATAGTTTTAGCATCGGTAATATAGGCCATATTATCTATTCGGAACCCAAATACTGGCAATAAATTATGAAACACCTGAATGGGAATAACCTCTTCACCATTAATTTCGAAAGGTCGATTAAAAATTGGATGTAGATCCATTTCCGGAATACCGGGATATTTATCATCGCTAAACACATAGGAATACTCTCGCTTAATGGAATCAATTACCCTGTTTTCGGCATAAACACGCATCGGTTTTTTCATTAAATAATTGAAAGCACGCACATCGTCCAATCCTGCAGTATGATCCTTATGTTCATGGGTCATCAATACGGCATCAATGCGCGTTATCTTTTCGCGAAGCATTTGTTGACGAAAATCGGGTCCGGCATCAATAACCAGATTATTATGGTCTGTTTGAATAAAAACGCTGCTTCGCAACCGCTTGTCTTTTGGATTATTTGATTGACAAACAATACAATTGCAACCAATTACGGGAATGCCATGTGATGCACCAGTACCTAAAAATGTAATTCTCAAAATGCTTGTTTTAATTGATTCCAAATGCTAAGATAAAGCAAATAAACTAAATCAAAATAAAAGAAATCCTGCCCGAATTTCTTTGAGCAGGATTTTGCCTTTTAGATACCTGATTATGGTTAATCAAAATACTGTAACGGTTATGAAATTTTTATTTCACGAGGGGGCTTAGGTTTTGCTTCCTCCCTTTTAGGCAGAACTACATGTAAAATTCCATCAGCATATTTCGCAGCTATTTTTTCACCATCAACCTGGGATTCGGGAATGGTAAATGACCTCTGAAACGATTGGTAACTAAACTCTTTGCGGGTGTAATTTCCATTTTCTTCCACCTTTTGGTCTTTCTTTTCCGATGAAATAGTCAGCATGTTGTGTTCCAAATGAACATTGAAGTCAGCTTTGGTTAAACCCGGAGCTGCAACTTCTATTTCATACTCATTCTGTGTTTCTTTAACATTCACAGCAGGTAGTGTAGTATTGGTGTTTGAGTAATTTGAATTACTCCAATCCATCATATTCCGGGCAAATAAGTTGTCGAATAACGATGGAAATAACGGGTCTGAAATTTTTGCGAGTGTCATAGCTATATCCTCCATAATTTTAAGGTTTATACTTTAAATTTATTTGATTAGCACTATAATGCTCTGCATCGAAATAAACAAATCAAATACCAATACAAAAAATTTTACATTAGCTGAAAATACTTCATATCAATTTAATAATGTGCACTTTATACGCTTAATAGTTACTGAAATATTTTCAGTTCTATCACAAATATCCGCCAAAATTTCAGTCTATTGTTACATAAAATCCAATAGGCAGCTTAAAAAATAGTAGTTATAAATAACAAATAATTCTTAGTTATTAAAAAATAGGTCATTCGGTAAAATCTCCGATATTTGCATAAAATTTTTACCCGATGAAAGGAAAACTGTATCTAGTACCAATAACTCTTGGTGAAAGCAACATACAAAACGTAATACCAACAGGAGTAATTGAAAAAGCATTGCAAATAAGGCATTTTATTGTAGAAGATATTCGCACTGTTCGTCGGTATTTACGAAAACTCGATGCTACATTTCCTATTGATGATTGTCAATTTTATGAGCTTAACAAACACACCACATCGGAGCAATTAGCCACATATTTAAAGCCTGCCGAAAAAGGGAATGACATGGCGGTAATTTCAGAGGCCGGAGTTCCTGGAGTTGCCGATCCCGGAGCAGATGTAGTGGCTATGGCACATGAAAAACAGATTACGGTAATCCCATTTGTTGGTCCATCGTCAATTTTAATGGCCATGATGGCCTCTGGTTTGAATGGTCAAAGCTTTGCTTTTAACGGCTATTTACCGGTTCAATCGGCTGAAAGAATAAAAACATTAAAACATCTAGAAAAACGCTCTCAACTAGAAAAACAATCGCAATTGTTTATTGAAACTCCCTATCGAAATATGCCCTTATTATCAGATATATTAGCTCAGTGTGCTCCTGCAACTTTACTATGTATTGCTGTTGACATAACTTTAGAAACTGAATTTATTAAAACAAGAACCATTCAAAATTGGAAAAATAACACACCTGATTTAAACAAAAGACCTACAATATTCATCCTTCAAGGATAAATACTCTAAATTATACGAATAATTAAGGAATAAATACTTACTTTTAGGCCTAAATAAGCATTATCAATTTAAATAGCATGAAAAAGCTAACTTACGAATTCATCAAAAGCCTTCCGAAAGCAGAATTACACTGCCATTTGGACGGTTCCATGAGGGTTGAAACCATCATAGAAATAGCAAAAGAACAAAAAGTAAAATTACCAAAAGAAACGGTGGAAGAGCTAACTAACTATTTAGCTGTTGGAATGGAATGTAAAAGTCTGGAAGAATATTTAAGACCGTTTGATGTAACTTGTTCTGTTTTGCAAACCAAGGAAGCCCTAATAAGAGCCACCTATGAATTGGTTGAAGATTGTGCTAAAGAGAATATTTGGTATCTGGAAATTCGTTTTTCTCCTATTTTGCATGTCGATAAAGGATTAAAGCTCACTCAGGTAATTGATGCCGTGCTAGAAGGAAAGAAAAAAGGCGAAAAAGCATTTGACATAAAAGTGGGAATTATTATTTGTGGACTTAGACATACAACGCCCCTCATTTCATTAACTCTAGCGGAACTCGCTGTAGCATATAAAAACAGGGGTGTTGTAGGGTTCGATTTGGCCGGGGCTGAAGATGGATTTCCTGCAAAAGACCATAAGGAATCGTTTTACTTAATTATAAATAACAACATTAACACCACGGTTCATGCGGGTGAGGCGTATGGCCCGGAATCAATTCACCAGGCTTTGCACCACATTAGTGCAAACCGCATTGGGCATGGTACCCGTTTGCGCGAAGATGGCGATTTATTGAACTATGTTAATGACCATCGCATACCTTTGGAAATGTGCATCACTTCTAATGTACAAACCAAAGCAGTAGAGACATTTGATCTGCACCCAATAAAATTCTATTTTGATTTAGGCATTCGGGTAACATTAAATACCGACAACCGATTGATTTCAAATACCACGCTTACTGATGAATACATGCTGGCTATTGAAAAATACCATTTTAATTCTGACGAACTAAAATATTTAATCTTAAATGGGTTCAAGTCGGCATTTTTACCACTAAAAGAGAAAGTAGAGCTGATACACCGCGTTACCAAATCATTAGAAGAAAAAGGTTTGATTATTGCTCGCGATTACATTTAGCCATTGAATTTGTAAGGTAAGAGCTAAAAATATTGAAAAGGTTTAATTCTATTTTTTGCTGGCAAACATGGCTGCACCAATCAAACCGGCATTGTTTTGCAACTGTGCAGGAACCATGGGTGTTTTTATAGTAATAAATTCCTGAATTTTATCCAGTCGTTTACTGGTTCCACCTCCAATGATAAATAAATCGGGATAAAATAATTGCTCGTAATAATGCAAAACTTCATCAAGACGCATCCCCCACTTTTTCCAGGTCAAGTCAAGTTTTTTTCTAACTGCATCGGAGGCATACTTTTCAACGGTTTCTCCTTTAAATTGCAGATGCCCTAATTCAGTATTGGGGAAAAGTTCTCCATTTACAAAGAAAGCAGTACCTATTCCAGTACCGATGGTTAAAAGCATTACTATTCCTTTATTATCCTTACCTGCCCCGTGATGCAGTTCTGCCACTCCAGCGGCATCAGCATCGTTTACGGTATAAACATCACATCCTGTTCGGGCTGAAAGAAGTTCATCCACCTTTATTCCTATCCATGTTTTATCGATATTGGCCGCTGAATGAACCATTCCATTTTGAACCACAGATGGAAACCCGACTCCAATTTTACCTTTCCATTGGTAATGTTTAGCCAATTGATTAATGGTTGCAGCCACTGCTTCAGGAGTTGAAGGTTGCGGTGTGTCAAATCGCTGCCGCTCAGCTAACAATTCACCTGTCAGCGTATTTATTGGTGCTGCTTTTATTCCAGTACCACCAAAATCGATTCCTAATACTTCCATAATATTTTAAATTGCGATAAAGTTAACGTAACTTTTTGGTTTTATTGTAACCCTAAAAATTAAAATTATTCATCAAAACTATAAAGTGTTCCTGCTTTTACTTGCTCCCCTCCAAAAACCTCATAAAACGCTGAAAGTGCTGGCAATGCAGTACAGTGCGATGGCATTACTATTTCAATAGAGAGGGTTTTTAAATAATCGATGGTTTTTTGTGTTTGATTATTATTCATCATAAGATGGAATCCACCCATGATACCGAAAACCTTGGATACTCCTGTTACATTTCGGGCATGCTCAATTATATTACAAATACCGGAATGGGCGCAGCCCGAAATCACAAACAAACCTTGCTTCATAACAATTGCCATTCCCGAATCATCCATAATCGGATCAGGTATTTTCCCATCCAAATAAAACGTGGTGCTGTTTTTTTCAAAATTTATTTTCCTTGGAATTTCACCTAAAAAAACCATTTTTTCAGAAAGCCAAACAGGCTCCTTTGATGTTTGGATTGTAAAACTCTTACTTAATTCAACTTCATCAACATCCAATCCAACATATTTATTTTCTTTACCGGAATACCTTTTACTGAAAGC
>JFJP01007610.1_pt1 | contig 10925 bp, 12 predicted proteins | sample 431651 | NCBI WGS metagenome assembly JFJP01 (sample SAMN02602958, study PRJNA72255) | Microbial mat metagenome, whole genome shotgun sequencing project. | biome: fresh water; feature: sink hole; material: water; isolation source: purple microbial (photo- and chemosynthetic) mats found in...
AGCGCAGTTTACTTTTATCATTTGCGTAACATGAGTTGCTTTTAAGGATAGCTTGGCATGTCCCGAGAATTTCATCGCAATGCTTTGCCTGAAGGCTTTGAGTTGCATGAGTATCGTATTGATTCAATCCTGGGGCACGGTGGCTTCGGGATCACCTATCTTGCCAAGGATACGCACCTGGATCAGTGGGTGGCAGTGAAAGAATATCTGCCCAACGACATCGCCGTGCGTGAAGGCTTGAGTACCGTGTATGCCAAATCAAACACCGACCAAGAGGCGTTTGAATGGGGCTTGCAGCGTTTTATTCTCGAAGCCCGCGCCTTGGCGCAATTTCAACACCCGCATATCGTGCGCGTGATGCGTTTTTTTGAAGCCAATCACACCGCCTACATGGTGATGGAATATCTGGAAGGCGAAAGCCTGTCCGCCCGTCTCAAGCGTGGCCCGTTGCCCGAAAAAGAACTGCTAGAAACCCTGCTGCCGTTGTTAGAAGGACTGGCTGAAGTACATGCTCTGGGTTTTTTGCATCGCGATATTAAACCGGCCAACATCCATTTGCGCAAAGATGGCAGCCCGGTGTTGCTCGATTTTGGCGCAGCGCGTCAGGCACTGGGACAACGCAGCACCAGTTTGACCAGCATCGTCACGCCCGGTTATGCGCCGTTTGAACAATACGACAGCAAAAGCGCCCAAGGCCCGTGGACGGATATTTACGCCCTCGGTGCGGTGATGTATTACGCCGCGACTGGGCGGGTGCCTTCGGAAGTGGTGGGACGTTTGAAACGCGACGACATGCCGCGTGCCGTGGAACTGGCCGCCGGACAATATCGCCGCGAACTGCTACGCGCTATCGACTGGGCGCTGGCCTTGGATGAAGAAGCCCGCCCGCAAAGTGTCGCAGAATGGCGCGAAGCGCTGTTAGCCCCGCCGTTGGCACGTCAGCCGCAAGCCCGCCCCAAGCCGAGTCAGCCGCTGGATGGCTGGTATCGTTATTTTCTGTGGAGCTTGGCAGTGCTGGTGATCGCCGTGCCGGTCGGCTATTTGGGCTATCGTGAACTACAAAATCCCGGCACCTTACGCGCTTTTAGCTTAGGTCAACCGGCGGCACCCGTGACCGAAGCCGAAGTGCGCACCGTGATTGGCAGTTATTTTGCAGCAGTGGAACAAGCGGATATACCCCAATTACTTAAGCTTTACGCCGACTCGGTTGAATATTACCACTGGGGTCAAACCAAAAAATCCGTGATACAGGAAGATAAACTCGATTATTTTACCCGCTGGCCGCAAGTCAAATATGCGCTGGCAGGCCCGATTGAAACCGGGGCAGTGCGTTGGAGCAACGAAACGCGGGTGAACTTCGAGATTAATTTCTCAACCCACAATCCTACCCCCCAGGATAGTACCCATGCCATCACTGTCACTGGTAAAGCCCGCCATGAATGGCGACTACGGCGCGAGAGCACGGGGATCAAGATTGTGGCGGAACAACAAAAAGTGTACAGCCGCCTGCGGGATTATGCGCAATAGGCAACTGCCTCAGACACTGTTACGTTGGTTGTGGCCGCCCTTACTCACCTGCTTATGGCTATTCAGCAGCGTCACTTATTTAAGCGCCGCCCTGCCGACGCCCGCCACGCTCAGCAACACCAGCCATCCCCTGACCCAGCCAGTGCAAAGCTTCATCGAACACTATTTCGACGCACTGGCCCGCAACGATGTCGAAACGCTGACCCATTTTTACGCAGAAACCGTGAACTATTACACCTGGGGCATGGTCGAACGCAGTTTGGTCGCCGCAGAAAAACGCGACTACTTTGCACGCTGGCCCGAAGTGCAACAAAGCCTGATCGGGGAAATTGACATTCAAGACACCGCCAAAGCCGACGAAAAACAGGTCAGTTTTTTACTGCGCTTTAGCGTGCGCAACCCACACGCCGACACCCCACTCAACCGCATCACCGGCACCGCCCGCCAAACCTGGTGTTTACGGGTACTAGCCGACGGTTTTGCCATCTTGGCAGAAGAACAACAGGTGCTAATTCGCCAGCGCCGCCATGATTAAAACACTGATCTACAGTTTCTGGCTAAGCCTGAGCCTAACCGCCCTCGCCGACCCCGCCTCACATTGCCTGAACACCGAGCTAGGCATCGCCCTCGATGTCGGTCACTCACCCAGCAAACCCGGCGCGATCAGCGCACGCGGCAGAGGCGAATACAGCTTCAACTACCTCATCGCCACCCTACTGCTCGACCGCTTACAACGCCTCGGTTTCAAAAACGCCTTCCTGCTCACCGCCAGCAACCCAGAAATGCCCCTACACGCCCGCGCCAGCCTGGTGAATGCCCGCCAACCCGCCATCCTCGTGTCGATTCACCACGATTCAGTGCAACCCCATTATCTCGACACCTGGGAATACGAAGGCGAACCGCAACGCTACAGCGACCATTTCCAAGGTTTCTCAATTTTCATCTCAGAAAAAAATGGCGATCCCGCCAACAGCCTGAAATTTGCCCGATTCTTAGGCGAAGAACTGATCCAACTCCCCTTTCAACCGACGCTACACCATGCCGAAGCCATCGCCGGTGAAAATCGGCCCTTGCTGGACGCCAGCACCGGCATTTACCGCTACGACGAACTGATTTTACTGAAAAACACCAAAATCCCCGCCGTGCTATTGGAATGCGGCGTGATCGTCAATCGCGAAGAAGAAAGCCGCCTAGCCACGCCCGCCTACCAACATCTGCTCGTGGCCGCCCTAGAACGCGCCCTGTTGCGCTACGCACAACGCCCCGCCGAACCCCAAAACTGCCCGCTCGCGCCCCTAGATGCCGTCAGCACCCCGCCCACTGCGCAGGGCGTGCGGAGTGCCAAACCGTAGTTTGGCACACAACAGGGGGTTTCATGCGTTGTCCTGCGGCATTTTGCAGCGCCTGAGCGCCGCAAACACACGCGGCGCTGTGACGTAGGCAGACGATTTCCTGCATGGTTGGAAAACAAAAAAGGAAGATAGATTTAGTTAGGCGGCAGGCGAAGTCGTTGCATAGGCTTTTTTGTTTAACAAAAAAGCAGCAGTAACTTATTGAATAGATTGGTCGGGGTGAGAGGATTTGAACCTCCGGCCACTGCCTCCCGAAAGCAGTGCTCTACCAGGCTGAGCTACACCCCGAAACTGAACGGCACAACGGCGGACTAGACTAATAACTGCGGTGTACTGAAAAATGCGCTAACGCATAAAGCGCGTCAGTATATATGGAACTCGGTATAGTTGCCAGTGCCGCCAGTGCTTTTTGTACTTCTTGTTCGGCGGTGCGCGAGGTGTAGGCAATCGCCCCCGTGGCTTCGATGATTTCCTTGACTGCCATGATGTCTTCTTTGCCGCCGTGTTGAATCGCGGCTGACAGCACAGCGCGTTGTGCGGCGTTGCCTTGTTTGAGCGCATAAATCAAGGGCAGGGTGGGTTTGCCTTCTGCCAAATCATCGCCGATATTTTTGCCGATGGTGTCGCTGTCGGCGCTGTAATCCAGTACATCATCGATCAGTTGAAAAGCGGTGCCGAGGTGACGGCCATACAGGCGCATGGCTTGTTCTTGGGCGGCGGGTTGTTGGGTCAAGACTGCGCTGAGTTGGGCGGCGGCTTCAAAGAGTTTGGCGGTTTTGCAGCGTATGACTTCTAGGTATTGGGTTTCAGTGGTGTTGGGTTCGTGGCAATTGAGTAATTGTAAGACTTCGCCTTCGGCAATCACGTTGGTGGCTTCGGAGAGGATGTCCATCACCCGCATGTTTTGTACCTGTACCATCATCTGAAAAGCGCGAGAGTACAGAAAATCGCCGACCAACACGCTGGCTTCGTTGCCCCAGATATTATTGGCAGTTTGCCGACCGCGCCGCAGGTCGGAGGCGTCCACCACGTCGTCATGCAGCAAAGTGGCGGTGTGGATAAACTCAACCACGGCTGCCAGATCGATGTGTTGTGTGCCCTGATAGCCAAAAGCGCGGCTACATAACAGCAACAGCAGCGGGCGCAAACGTTTACCGCCGCTGTTGACGATGTAATGTCCCAGTTGATTAATCAAGGCCACGTCGGAGTGCAAGCGCTCGCGAATCAGTTGATTAACCGCTTGCATATCGGCGTGCATCAGGGACTGAATGTCGGCAATATCCATGCGACGCGGGGAGAGAGTGGCTGAGCTTGTCTGATACATAATGCCTGAAGATAATTAAAATGCGTCACTACCTGCGACAAAACACGCATTGCAACGGCGCAACAAGCGCCAGCTTAAGAGGCAGGTTATCACAAAAACCGTGTCGGATTGGACGGCAACCGGGGCTGCGTCAAGCGCGGCATAGTTTAACAGATTCTACTCAGGCGGCGGGCGGTCTCGTCAGCGCTTGGGCTTTTTCTCGCTGATCAACGGGTGTCGGCGAAACTGGCGGCTTGTACGGTATTTTCCAACAGGGTGGCGACGGTCATCAGGCCCACGCCGCCGGGCACTGGCGTGATCCAGGCGGCGTGTTCAGCCGCTTGGGCATAGTGGACATCGCCGACCAGTTTGCCGTTGTCCAGGCGATTCATGCCCACGTCGATGACTATCGCACCGGGTTTGATCCAATCCCCCGGCACGTATTCGGGTTTGCCGATAGCCACCACCAACACGTCCGCTTGGCGGGCTTTGTCGGCGAGATCACGGGTGCGGCTGTGACAAATCGTGACGGTGCAACGCGCCGCCAATAATTCCAAAGCCATCGGGCGACCCACGATATTGGATTGCCCGATCACCACCGCATCCAGGCCGCTGAGCGCGATACCGGTACGCGCCAGCAGCGTCATCACGCCGCGTGGAGTACAGGGCCGCAATAAGGGCATCCGCAAAGCGAGGCGACCGACGTTATAGGGATGAAAACCGTCTACATCTTTGTGCGGCGCAATCCGCTCGATGACGATTTCTTCGTTGATGTGCGACGGTAACGGCAGTTGCACCAAAATGCCGTGGATTTCTGCATCGGCATTCAAACTGTCGATGAGGCTCAGCAAGTCGGCTTGGCTGGTGTTGGCGGGGAGATCGTAGGCTTTGGACAGTATGCCGACTTCTTCGCAGGCGTGGCGTTTGCTGCGCACATACACCGCAGAGGCGGGGTTTTCGCCGATCATCACCACCGCCAGACCGGGGCGTGCTAAGCCTTGTTGCAAGCGGGCAGTGACTTGTTGCTTGACCTGCTCGCGTAATTCAGCGGCGATGATTTTACCATTTAGCACCTGTGCGCTCATGCAGCTCTCCTCGGTTGTGATGCGTGTAAAACGGCGAAGCTTACCACAAGCCTTCTGGGCTTCGCGTATAATCGGCGGTCTTTCCCTGTTTTCTTGAGTGCCGCGCCTATGAGTGCTGTGTTGCAGTCTCCCCGTCCAAAATCCGCCCGTTTTCGTCCGATGCGAGAGGCCGATCTGAGCGCCGTGATGCGGCTTGAACAGCAAGGCTATCTTTATGGCTGGACTTTCGAGATTTTTCGCGACTGTTTGAGCGCGGGTTATCAGTGCTGGCTGTTGGAAGAGGCGGGGCTGTTGCTGGGGTATGGGGTGATGTCGGTGGCGGCGGGCGAGGCGCATCTTCTGAATATTTGTGTCGATCCGGTTCAACAAGGTCAGGGCTGGGGACGGCATTTGTTGCAGCATTTGTTGCGGCTGGCCCAACGTCATGGCACGAACACGGTGTTTTTGGAAGTGCGCCCGTCCAACACGGCGGCTTGCGCCCTGTATGCACAAAGCGGTTTCAATGAAGTCGGTCTGCGCCGCAACTATTATCCCAACGGCAAACACCGCGAAGACGCGGTGATCATGGCGCTGGAACTCACTGGCTTGGAGTCAACCGCGCAGTTTGTCGGACAATAACGGATTTGTTCAGCCGCCATCAGCGCGGGGGCATGTCCGATGCCGGGAAAACTCACCACCTGGGCTTGGGGTTGGCTGGCTTGCATCTGGGCCAGGGTTTCTGGCAACAGCAAATCAGACTCGGCACCGTGTAACACCAAAATAGGACAGCGCAAGGCGTTCCACACGGGCTGTAATGAAACGTCCGCCAGCGTGCCCTGAAATGCCAGCGCAATCTTGGGATCGTAAGCCAGTTGCAAACCGCCGCTGAGCGCGGGACGCAAACTGTGTTCGCTCAGATGCCGCCATTGCGCATCGCTCAGTGGGCCAAACGGGGCGTGTATTTTTCGTATGTATTGCTCGGCAATCGCCAGCGTCGCAAAATTCGGGGCGGGTTGGGTGAGATAACTGGCTATCCGTTCCAAAGCCGTTTTGGGGATCACCGCCCCCACGTCGTTGAGAATGAGGCGGCGAATCGGGCTGTTTGCCTGTGCGGCAATCAGCAGACCGATAATGCCGCCCATCGAAGTGCCCAGCCAGTCTACGCTGTCCAGCTTGAGGTGTTGCAGCCAAGCCAGCATGTCTTGCACATACTGCACATAGCCATAATCCTTGGGATCATCAAGCCAATCGCTCGCACCGCGCCCGACAATATCCGGGCACAGGATTTGGTAATCTTGTTTCAAAGCGCTGGCGAGCGCGTCGAAATCCCGCGCATTGCGGGTCAAACCATGCACACAGACCAGCACCCTGGGATTATCGGCAGCGCCCCAGCGTAGATAATGCAAACGGTGATGCCCGTGCGCATCGGGACAATCAAACCAATGATTTTTAAACATGAATAAATTCCATCAAAAAGGCCGGACACTGCCGGGACTGTTCAGACCGCAAACCACCACGCGCCCGCCCGTTCCAAGCCCCGCAGCGTCATAAAAAACCACTCGCGTATTGGATTGTGCCGCCAGTTGACGTAGGGACGCCGGATATAAATACCCTGCGTGCCCGCCAAACAGCAGGCCAACATCCCAGTCAATAAACGATCATCCAGCAGCAACACTTGTGGGGCGGGCACCCCGGTTTCTGCCAAGACTTGCTGCAAACCATCCGGGTAGGGCTTTTTGCGGGCGGCTTGCACCCAACGCAAGCCAGGATAAGTCGCGGCAAAGTGCGCGATGCGGATCGGCATGGGTTTATTACTTAACACAAAGACTTGTGCGGTTCCAAACACCCGCAGACAGTCTAAAATCCAAGGATGCAAACAGGGCAGCGGGTAGGGGTCTGCATGTGGGGCAAGTACCCCATCAAAATCCAGAATCAACACGCGGATGCCGCGTTGATAGAGTTGTTCGGGGACTAGCTGGCGCGCTTCGTCCACCCCCTGTTGACACAGAGCCGCCACAGCATGGCGATGACGAACAAACATCCGCAGGCTGTAGGCGATCCGCGTCGCTAAGGTAGCCCAACTCATTAACGCCGCTTGAATAAATTGATTAAAAACAATAAAACCACCGCACCGCTAGTAGCCATGATGAGATTACCCAGCAAGCCGTGCGCGGACAGTCCCAGGGCACTGAACAAAAAGCCGCCGATCACGGCACCGACTACGCCAATCAACAAGTTGAGCAGCAGATTTTGCCCCTATCACCAGAAACCAAATGAGCTGCATTAGATTTTCCTCTATTCAATTGCTTGTTGTGTTCCCTTCGGCTCCGCTCAGCCAAATGGTGCGTTACGGCGCAAACAGACGCGCCTAACGCACCCTACCTGACTGGATGTAAATCGGCGGCGCGGTCACTTCCAGGTCGGCGCTGTCCTGCTCATCCTTGCCTCTCCACACCAGTTGCGGGTCTAAGTCCGGGTTACGCGGGTAACGCACGGTGACGAGGTTGTTTTCGTCGTCGGCCACAAAGTCCCGCAGTTCCGCCGTGGGGATGTTCTTGCGGGTGTCGGCGGGGTGTTTGACCGCTTCGATGGGGGTGGGGCCGGTGGTTTTTTTGCGGGGGGCATGGTGATAATCCTATGGTCGTGCTATAGTTTTTGACGAAGCCTGCTTTGCATGAAATCCGACTCCATGTCGTTGAAGGGTATCCTTCTCAGTGCAAAAGTGGGTTTTTTTGTTTTCAGAGCCGGTTAGTCTCTTGTAAGGGTTTGCGTGGCGTATAGTAATTGCCGGAATTGGCATAGTTCGCCGCGTCGTATAAATCCACCACCAGTGAAATTTTACTGCGTAAATAGTTGTAATAGCGCATTTCTCCCCGCTCAAACACCCGTTGTACCGCCCAACAAAAATAATCCGCCACGTTCAACAACGGCTCAGCGTAATGGTTTTGCACGTTAAACACCACGCGAGTAGTGACTGGCCTGGCAGAGTTTTTTGTGCGGCTCCGGCTAATTGCTTTGTCTAATCCTGCCTGTAAGTTACTGTTGCGTGTGCTTTGCCCACGGTCTGCTATGTTGAGAATCAGCTTACCGTCTTTCGCTAATTTATTCTTGAGCAAATGCGATAACATATCCGCATAAAATTCCGCTTCTTTGCCATTATGCTTATGCTCATATAATCCAGGAATTTTACGGCCTACCACAGCCTCGAAACTACAATCAAGCAACTGAATATAATCATACAGTATTTTTCTGATTTCAGGTACGTCGTCTGTTGCATGAAAAAAGAACCCGTCTTTGCTAATCTTCTTCTGAACGCTGCACACATCGGCAAAATAGGGGTCTTGCGTAATTTGATTTTGCAACTCCAACACTTTCTGCCGAATTTCTCCCAATGGCTGCTTGAACTTGACCATGCCCAGAATAAAACATTTAGACACGCCGTTGTCGCCGATGATATTCGTCTTGCCTTTGCCGTAGAAGGTAGTATCGCCAGCTTCGTCAAGAAAGCGGTGGTTGTCTGGGATGGATTGCGTCATTTATTGATAGGCTCTGAATCGGGCTTGCTTGGATGTAACGAAATGGTGGGCAACGAAAAGATGTTGCCCACCCTACCCGGCTGACCTGCGCGGGTTCGCGCAAATCAGCCCGCGTAGGTCGCATCAGCGGTAGCGTCATGCGACATTTGGAAATTCCAAAATGGCGGATGACGGCGCAAAAAGACGCACCTTATCCGCCTTACGGGTTAGCCGGTTTTTCAAGATAAATAACGGATGTGCCGGGCAGGCGGTCGTGCAGACATTGGCGTGAACGGCTGAAAATAAATAAGACATCAATTAATCCTAAGAATGCGCTGAGAAATACCGCTGTTAGTCCTTCCAAGAAGAAAAAAGGCAGGGCGAGTAGCAGGTAAATCGGCAATGAGCGGGTGAAGACATTGCACAATAATCCACACGGTTTGTCATTTTTGCGTATCACTTTAATTTTTAATAAGCGTTTACCCATGCTTTGTCCATATCGGTGCAACCACACTAGATGGGTGATAATGATGGCGATAAAACTGATTAGCACAAAAAGCATAAAGCCGCTCATCCACGCAGAAAAAACCGGGCCGCCGGGTGCCCAACGCCCATCTTTGATAAAAGCGATTCTCATACTAATATTCTCGAAGCCATACAGGAAACCGATGACGAAGAATACCATGATTAACACCAACAAGACGGGGATAAAGAAGACCAAAACATCTAAAACTGCCGCGCCTAAGCGAATTAGGGGACTGGCAAGCCTTGCGTCTTGTGTTTTGCCAAATTTTGCTTTAATTCCGACCCATAGGTTATTTTTTTCTTGCACAATGCGGGTTCTAGCCAGCATGTCATGCAGACATTGTTGTGAACTTTGCAAAATAGCGAGGCTGTCTAGCAAGGGAATCAGCAAAACGATGGGACCGAAAACCATGAATAGTGCCAAGGTGATAAGCCAAATCAATCCCACCCGCATGATTAGAATGCGCATGAAGTCATAGCGACTGCCGTCGGCATTGACGATTTTTATCCCAACCAACCGCTTGCCGATGGTCTGCCCGTAGCGATATAGCCACAGCAAATTTATGAGCAACAAAGCACCAACAACCACAACAAAAATACTGATCAAAATGAGCAAGCTAAGGTTTGAGCCTGTTACGGCTTGCATCTCTCGCAAAGCTGCGCCAACCCCATACGTCAATATCCGAACCACGATTAGAGGACCGCGTAAGCCAAATATAAAACTCGCAAGCAGCGATACAATGAACAACGGGATTCCCCAAAGGATCAATACATCTAACACCGCCGCCTTAAAGCGCATAAAGCGCGTGGCTGGTGTGCCGTCGGAGCTGGCTTGCGGAGTTGCTGTAGTGGCTTCACCCGTTTGGCTGTCTAAACTGAGTCGGGCGGGGTATCATTCGGGGCTTGTGTGTGGGCATCATAGGCGCTGCGTTTGGCGGCATCGGATAATACACTAAAGGCTTGTTTTATTTCTTGAACCCGTCGTTGTGCCGTCGCTTTTATAGTGTCTACCGAGGCGGTTCGTGGCAGGTTCAGTAACTCGTAGTAATTGTCTTGCGCCACGCTTTGTTCGCTGGCAAGCCGCTCGTCATAAGCGGCACGTTTTTCAGGGTCAGATAACACAGCATAAATTTTTTTGAGTTGATTTAACTGACTTTGCGCGGCTTGTTTGACGTCCTTTGGGGACGCATTTGGCGGGATATTTAGCAGACGATAATAGTCTTGATTCATGGGGTAGATTCTCCAATCTAAGTACAGTTAGGTAGGGTGGGCAACATGTGTTTGTTGCCCACCATTTCGGACGCATTAGGTGGGCAAAACAAAAAGACGTTTTGCCTACCTACAAGGCTAACGCACCCTAACGGGCTGTTGGGCTGGTTGTTGAGTTGTGGGTAATCGGGTGGGCTACGCAGGCTATCTTGGTAGGCACCGCCTTTATTCTTTATACGCAAGTAATTTATTATATTCATCCTCATCTTCCATTTTTTTTGTTAAAAAATTAACCCATTCATCTGTATATATATAATCACGATGAACTTGATCAAACTGGCAATATTTTGTATTACAATTTTCTGGATTTTCACCGGATGATCTTACTTTATACATTTTCCACGCAAGCGTATGATGATGAATAGTAAAT
>JFJP01040629.1_pt1 | contig 10925 bp, 9 predicted proteins | sample 431651 | NCBI WGS metagenome assembly JFJP01 (sample SAMN02602958, study PRJNA72255) | Microbial mat metagenome, whole genome shotgun sequencing project. | biome: fresh water; feature: sink hole; material: water; isolation source: purple microbial (photo- and chemosynthetic) mats found in...
ATTTTGTCAAATTTCTGGACTATTGTTTCCTGCAAAATGCTCTCTGCCTGTATCCAGTCTTCCAGAGCACTTCCATCTTCACCACGTTCTATTCTCTGATGGTATAACTCTTCAGCCTTTTCACGGATATCTTCTTCACTGGGAAATGATTTTTCCGTCTTTACTTTCCTATGTTTGACAGATGTTTTGTTTTCAATCGATTTTGCAGACCTGCTTCCTGTTTTAGATTCTTTCATGGTGGCTTGATTTTCGATATTACTCATTTACTATTTTGAGACAAATCTAGCCAACGCGGAAAATATTTTTTGTCTTTTCCTGATGCATTTTTATTACGATTTTATTAAGCTGATTACAAAAAAAAAGCGCCACCTGGTAAGGCAACGCGTCAACATCTGAGAGTATGTTTCTTTTAAGCCATTTTTATAAGTATAGCCTTAAGTGTATCTGTTACATCTTCTGCTTCATCAACACACCTTTCAAGGTTCTCAAGAATTTTGTTGCTCTTTAGTAATTCTTTTGGATCTTCCTCTTTTTCAAATAAATCGGAAACACCTACAAAGTAGAGTTCATCTGCATTATGCTCTATAGAAGTTACATTGCTGCATGCAGCAGTAATCTTGGCTTTATCAGATACAGGATCCTTAAGGCAATGAATGGCTGCTTCAATTTCTTTTGATGCATTGAATATAAGATCAGTCATCTCTATGTAAACAGGTCTTATATTCCTGGGTTTATAAAGACATATCCTTCTGCTTATTCCGTTAATTGAATCTACAACATCATCAATATTTCCCGTGAGTTCATGAATATCTTCCCTGTCAAAAGGCGTAATAAAAGACTTGTTAAGCTGTTCATACGTTTTGTTTGTAATTTCATCTCCGATATGTTCAACTTCCCTTATCTCCTTAAATAGTCTTTCATGGTCTGAAGGGTTTGTACTTGCCATGAGTTCTTTAAGAAGTCCGGCAGCCTTTACCAGATTATGAGCTGCACTCTCAAACAGAGGGAAGAAAGAATGATCCTTCGGGACAAAAAATTTCAAAAAACTGTCTATATTCATGATTAAAAGTATTATGTAATTCTAATGTATTAAAGTAATGCATTTAGGAACCAAAACATAAGTGCCCCAACTATTGCTGACACAGGTATTGTCAATATCCAGGCCCAGAAAATACTAGTTGTAACACCCCATTTCACTGCTGATACACCTTTTCTTGCACCAGCGCCCATTATTGCTCCGGTAATTACGTGTGTTGTACTTACTGGTATACCAAAATGAGTAGCTCCGAATAATGTTAGAGCACCTGCAGATTCAGCACAAAAGCCTTCAAATGGTTTGAGCTTGGTTATTTTCTGTCCCATAGTTTTTACAATTCTCCAGCCTCCCAGTAAAGTTCCGAGTGCAATTGCTGCCTGGCACGATAGTACTATCCAAAGAGCAATAGGATCATCTTTGGTCGCTAATCCGACAGCAATAAGCGCTACCCAGATAATTCCCATAGACTTTTGTGCATCATTTCCTCCGTGGCCTAGGCTGAAAGCTGCGGCCGAAAGTAGCTGTAATCTCCTGAAATGTTTATCCACCCCTGACGGTGATTTTTTTCTTACAATAAAAATAACCAGTGCGGATATCAAAAATGACATAACCATCCCAAGCAAGGGAGCTATTACAATAAATATCACAATTTTAATTACCCCTGCAAATACTACTGATCCCCACCCTGCAAAAGCAACTGCAGCACCCACAAGTCCACCTACAAGTGTATGCGATGAACTGGATGGAAGTCCAAGCCACCAAGTAAGAAGGTTCCATGATATTGCCGCTATAAGTGCAGATGCAATAACTGTCAGGTTTATAACATCAGGATTAATCACTCCTTTTCCAATTGTAGTAGCCACTTTTAATGGAAATACAAGAAAGGCTATAAAATTAAAAAAAGCAGCCATACTTACTGCTGCTACGGGCGATAATACTCTAGTTGAGACTATTGTTGCAATTGAGTTTGCCGAATCATGAAAACCGTTGATGAAGTCAAAGATCAGAACTAGTGCAACTACAATATATAAAAATGTCATGTTGGTCTATGATTTTTTGTTTAAGATATCTGATCTTGAAAATGAACCTCGAGTAATTTTTATATTGCTCATTTTTAAAAGAATATAAAACAATAATTTGTTTTGTTTAGGTTTTACAAAGTAACAAATTTGACGTGAAACAGGAAAGGAATTGTTTATTAAGTTTTTGTTACAATTTTGAATCTCTGGCATATCCTTAGTAAGGACATTGTTTATGTTACCAAATTACATTAATTTTATACACTAAATTTACAGCAATTAAAATTATTTGAATATGAGCGACATAAGAAATCTTGAGCCAAAAGAATTGTGGAATTACTTCTACGAAATTACGCAGATCCCGCGACCATCCAAAAAGGAAAAGAGAATTGTTGAATACATGGTTGCTTTTGGAAAAAAGCATAATCTTGAAACTCTTGTGGACAAAGTTGGTAACGTAATTATGAGAAAACCAGCTACTAAAGGGATGGAAAACAGAAAGGGGATTATTTTCCAGACGCATCTCGATATGGTACCACAGAAAAACAGCGACAAGAAACATGATTTTGAAAAAGACCCCATCGAAACAATAATTGATGGCGAATGGGTGAGAGCCAATGGCACTACCCTGGGTTCCGATAATGGGGTAGGAGTTGCCGCTACAATGGCAGTTCTTGCATCAAAGACTATTGCACATGGACCGGTTGAAGCTCTTTTTACAATCGATGAAGAGACTGGTATGACAGGTGTTTTCGGACTTGAGAAAGGCTTATTATATGGTGACATTCTGATGAACCTCGATTCAGAGGATGAAGGTGAATTATATGTTGGTTGTGCAGGTGGAATTGATGTTAGTGCCTTAAAAACATACCCTGAAGAAGCCTCTCCAAAAGGAATGGCTGCTTACAGAGTTACAGCAAAAGGTCTTAAGGGCGGACATTCAGGAGTAGATATAGCAATGGGGAGAGCAAACTCAAACAAACTGATGTTCCGTTTTCTTATGCAGGCTGAAGCAGATTTTGGCATCAGACTCTCTGAAGCTGCAGGCGGCGATCTTCGCAATGCGATACCCCGCGAATCATATTCAGTACTTCTTGTCCCGGAAATTAAAGCTGCTGAATTTGAGGCTTTTGTTAGGGGTTATGAAGAAATTTACAAAGCAGAATTCTCTGATACTGAGCCTGATCTGAAATTTGCTTTTGAAAAAGTAGCAATTCCGGCAAAAGTGATGAATCAGGCCGATCAGTACCGGATTATCAGGGCTGTATTTGTTTGTCCCAACGGTGTTGTAAGAATGAGCCAGGCCATGAAAGGCCTTGTTGAAACTTCAAACAACCTCGCTATTGTTAGTTGTAAGGAGGGTAAGTTTGTTGCACATAATCTGTGCAGAAGCTCGGTCGATTCTGCAAAGGAAGCAACTGCATGGAAAATCGCAGCAGTGTTCCATCTTATTAATGCAGATGTTAAACTCGAAGGAGGATATCCGGGCTGGAAACCAAATATGAAGTCACCCATACTGAAGACTATGAGCTCTGTTTATAATGAACTGTACGGAAAGATCCCTGATATTAAAGCTATTCACGCCGGTTTGGAATGCGGCCTTATAAGTGGTGTTTATCCAAAACTCGATATGATATCTTTTGGTCCTACAATCAGGTACCCTCATTCCCCTGATGAAAAAGTTAACATTGAGTCGGTTGGGAAATTCTGGAATTTTCTTGTTGAAACACTTAAACATATACCGGTAAAAGGTTAAAAGCAATATTGAAGAGGTCTCTCCAAATAGAGAGACCTCTTTTAATTTAATGTAATTATAAGGCAGGAAGCATGTTAAGGGATTTGCTAAAGACTGATCTAAAGTTAATAATACACAGACCTGTAGTTATCTCTGCTATACTGATACCTGTTTTACTGGTTACTGTTCTTAAGTTTGTATTCCCATTTATCTCAGTTCTTATAAGTTCGGAAAACAGATTGACACCGGAAGACTATTTCACTGTAGTTTCTATAATTCTGATTTTTTCCATCCCAATAATTGTTGGTAGCATTCTTGCTTCAGGGTTTTCACATAGAAATCTTCTCTCTTCCTCCACTCAAAATAACAGAAAAGAAATTAGTGCGATTCTCTTCATACGGATAATCGAAACATTACTTATTAGTTTCTTGCTGGTAATACTGGCAATATTAATTACGGATCCTATGCCATCTGAAGGGTGGTTGCGATCTTTATATATTTCAATATTATTATCCTTACAGGCAGTGCATGTTTTTTTCCTTATAACAAACAGGATTTACCATAAAGCAGGAAACGGGATCATATATTTCATCAGTGCTTTGATTTTAATAGCAGTTCCTTCCGGTTTGTTGCTTCATAGCCCTTTCAATGTTCTGGCTTTTTTTTCACCTCTTTACTGGATAAGCTGGGCCTGGATTACAGATGTTCCGGCAGAAAGTGTTATTTCCGGGGTAATCTCTGTAATAATTATTTCTGGTCCGGTAATCCTTATTTACAGAATACTGTTTAAAAGAAAATCTGTTTGATTTATTTTTCTAACCCGTGTATCTCGACATATGAGCCAGAAACAAATCCTTTCTGTTTCGCGATACTGGAACCTGTGAGCCATCAGTCATTTCAATGTATCCTCCGTCGTGCCTGACATACTTCTTGACAAAATCGAGATTTATGAGGTGTGAGTTATGCGGACGGAAAAAATTTCTGTCATTTAAAAGATCCTGAAACTCTTTCAGGTGCTTCGAAACAAGGATTTTCTTTTTGCCGACAATATGAAACCATGAATAACTGCGGTCTGCTTCAATCCTTATTATCTCATTTGGATTGAGATACTCTCTGCCATCGGAGGTTGGTATTACAAGCCTTGTAGGATGTGAGCTTCTGATATTCTCAAGGAGAGCTTCGAAGTTTTCATTTCCTGCCTTTGTATTGGTGCCTCTTTTTTGAATTACCCTGTTAACCGATTCTATGAATTCATTGATATTAATTGGTTTCAGGATATAATCCACAGCGCTGAACTTGATGGCTTTGATAGCATAATGATTAAACGCTGTTATAAACACCACATCAAAATCCTTCTCTGGAAAATGCGTTAAAAGATCAAATCCGGTACCATTTGGCATCTCAACATCAAGGAAAACAAGTTCAGGTTTTATCTCTTTGATAAGTTTTACCCCATCCTTTACATTATGAGCTTTACCTTTTACCTCCAGTCCCGGACAGTATTCACCGATGATGGATGTTATGAAATCTACTGCATCCGATTCATCGTCAATAATTACTGTTATAAGCTTATGCTTCATGTCAGAATTGGAATATGTATCTCTACTCTTGTACCTTCAGGCTCTCCATCTTTGTTTTTCAGATCTGTATATATAGTTTTGAGACTTGTTCCGTATAGAGTATTTACCAGATCAAGTCGTGAGTTAACAATCTGGGTTCCAAGTGAATTGTGATTCTTTTCACATTTTGTTTTCTTCTCATATGCTGCTTCTCTCCCAATACCGTTATCCTCAATTATACAGGAAATATAATCTTTTTTCAGTTCCAGATCAATTTTTATCTGACCTTTTCCTTCAAGTGGCATCAGACCATGGCAAATCGAGTTTTCAACATATGGCTGAATCAGCATAGTAGGAACCTTATAAAGAATAGTGTCGATCTCCTCATCTATATTAATACTATAATCGAACTTATCCTTAAATCTTATTTTTTCAAGCTCCAGATACAGGTTAAGCGCATCAAGCTCATCACGGAGAGGTACTGAAGTATGCTGAGAATTCTCAAGTACTTTTCGCATGAGACTTGAAAATTTTGTAAGATAGTTGTTGGTTGCCAGCTTATCGTGCTGATACATATAATATTGGATAGAGTTTAGTGTATTAAAAATAAAATGTGGATTCATTTGTTGTCTGAGATTAGCCTGAGTAATCTCTGAGATCTTGTGGTTCATCTCACTTATCCTTCGTCTGGCATTTATTTTTGACCGGCTGATAATAAGTATGCCAATAGCAATACTTAATACAAACAGACCTGAAAAACCGTAGAGAAGAAGCCGCTGATTCCTTATCCTCAATGATAGTAACTGGAGTTCTTTATTGTGAGTTTCAGCATCATACCTGATCTTGGCGTCACTTAATCCCTGAACGTTACTTCTTTTTATCTGGGCATCGCTGTACTTCTTGAACAAAACATACGACTCGAAAGCTTTTGAAGTGTCTTGTAAATTGATATACAATTGACTCATATCATCATATACCCATGAAAGGTTATAAACATCTTCAACTTTTTGAGCATAATCAATTGATTTGTTGTAATATTTCAGAGCCTGATCGTACTTGCTCATATCCCTGTAAATTGTGCCAAGGTTTCCGAGTGCATTGGCAGCATCGGCAAATCTTTTAAAAGGAATACTGTACTTAAGAGATTTTTCGTATGTTTTTATTGCTTCGTTGTATTTCTTTTCGAGGTAAAACTTCCATCCCAGGTTAGCGAAAGACAATGAGATATAAGCTGTATCTTTTTTAATTAATGATATATTAATACACATGTTCAATAAAGAATCAGCTTTTCTAAAGTCTTTGTCACCAGAAAGGTAATCAGTGCCAAGCTTATACAATCCATCTTCAATAAACAGTGTATCATTCTCTTCAAACCCTGCATCGATCATTTTCTGAAGATTGTTTCTATACTCTTTTTTGTTTCCCAGTGTGTTATAAACATCTGCAATTCCGCTGTAGCTTTTGGTAATAAATCGTTTTAGTTTTGCTTTTTTTGACAACTCAATGCTTTTTTCAAAGTAATCAATACTCTCTTTAAAGGATCCGGTTCTCAGGTAATATCTTCCAAGAAAGTTGTGAGCCTTGGCCAGCACATCTGTCTCATCATAGCTTTTTGCGAGCTTAACAGCAAAAGAGGCTTCCTGTGAAGCATTATTATATTCACCGGTATTGAAAAAAAACTCAGCTCTCGCAAGATGTAAGATAGCCGGAATCTCAATATTTTCTTTTTTGCATATTAATTCAGCTGTGTCAATGTATGCTTTCTGTAATTCCAGGTAGATAATTTTTGAACCATAATTAAGGGCAGAATTGGAGTACCTTTCCACGTCAGTCTTATCTCCTCTGATCTTGTCGGTGTTTTTTGATTGAAATCCCTCTGAGGCCGTAACCCTGGTATTTAGTCCAGACGTTATTGCAGTTATAACGAGAAAAGCTGATACTATTTTTCTAATCTGTCTCATAAAGAACTAAATATACTTAGTTTCTATACCAATATACAAACCGGAAGCCTCTTCCCTGAAGTTCTAATTTAACATGTCGGTACAATCCGGTTTAGTACTTGCAATTTATAAGCAAATATCAGATTTTAGATCATTTATTTTACGAATGGTCGTTTTGAGTCAACGGTTGGCAATCTCAAAGTTTGATTTCAACCAGAAGATCATCCTTCATAACATTTGTGTTAGCTTTTGCGTAGACCTTTACAATCGTTCCGCTGACAGGGGCCAGGATTTCATTCTGCATCTTCATAGCCTCAAGTATTACAACAGATTCTCCTCTGGTAACTGTAGCTCCTTCTCTTACGAGGACATCAATGATTTTACCGGGCATTGGAGCCTTGACAAACTCCTGAACAACCTTGCCTTTTTTCGAGTTCAGAACTTTCATCCTTTGCAGAGAGAAAGGTGTCTCAACGGTAAATGTATAGCTTATATCGTTAAAGAGAATTTCATATTTATTCTGACGTGAGCGAATGATTTCAACCGGATACTTACGGTTTTTCCAAAGAATGTAGGTTCCGAGCTTTTCGTCTGACTTGAGTTTTACCTCATACTCTCTTTTCCCTATTTTTATTGTATGTTTCAGGGGCATTGAAAAAGTGAATTTTCTGTTTTCCGATGAGAGAGCAAAAAGCTTATTTATCTGAAGTTTATCGTTTGCCATTGCAGTACCCTGATTTAAAATTGATTAATTCTCTTGTTAAGTAACCATGGACTCATATCTTTTCCATTTTTGAAATCGATGTTGATACTGTCATCATTAAGGTTCTCCTCAACAAATAATTTGGTAGCCAGCCAGGCAGCAAGCATCTCCTCATATTCGCTGTTGAAATAGAATTTCTCAAGATCCTTCTCAATGAAGGCTGTGGTAAAGTTACCATCCTGAAATTTAGGATGACGCATCAGCATTCGGAAAAACGGGAGCGTGGTTTTAGTTCCTTTTATCCACACTTTATCAAGTGCCATTTTACAGTTTTTGATAGCTTCCTTACGATCTTTTCCTCTAACAATCAGTTTGGCTATCATAGAATCATAACTGGCGACAATAGATGAGCCTGCCTGAACGCCTGTGTCTACTCTTACACATGGTGCTGATGGCATATTTAAACTTACTATTTTTCCCGGGTCCGGCGCAAAACCTGCCTGTACATCCTCGGCATTAATCCTGCACTCAATTGCCCATCCGGTGAGTTTTATATCACTCTGTTTAAATTTAAGTTCTTCTCCGTTGGCTATTCTGATCTGCTGTTCAATAAGATCTATTCCTGTAATGATCTCAGTTACAGGATGTTCTACCTGTATCCTGGTATTCATCTCCATAAAATAGAAATTCTTCTCAGAGTCGAGAAGAAATTCAACGGTACCTGCTGAATGGTAATCTACTGCTTTAGCAATCTGCACAGCCATTTTACCCATTTTCTCCCTTAGTTTTTTATCGAGAGCGGAAGAAGGTGCTTCTTCAAGTAGTTTCTGATGTTTTCTCTGTATTGAACACTCGCGCTCGCCAAGGTGAATTACATTTCCTTTTGTGTCTCCAAGTATCTGAAATTCAATATGTTTTGGATTTTCTATGTATTTTTCAACAAAGACAGAAGGATCATTGAAGGATTTCTCTGCTTCCTTGCTGGCAATGATAAACATCTTTTCCATGTCTTCACTCTTCCTCACTATCCTCATCCCTCTTCCTCCTCCTCCAGATGCTGCTTTAATAATAACAGGATAGCCAATTTTTTCAGCAACAATTACAGCTTCTTCTTCATTCGCTATGTTACCTTCATGTCCCATAGCCATTGGTATGCCTCCGGCTAATGCAATTTTACGTGCAATAGTCTTATTGCCCATTTTATAGATGGCATCAGGTGAAGGTCCGATGAATATTATTTTATTGTCAATACACTTTTGGGCGAAATATGCATTCTCGGCAAGGAATCCATATCCGGGATGTATCGCATTTGCATTCGTCTTAATAGCTATTGCAATAAGTTTCTCAATATCAAGGAAAACAGGGATCTCAGATACATCTTCTGTATTATCATAGATCACATCGGCCGATGAAAGATACATTGCGTTAGGCTCAACTGCAGTCTGTACGGCAACTGTCTCGATTTTCATCAGTTTCGCAGTCTTCATAATCCTGACTGCAATTTCACCTCTGTTGGCTATTAGTATTCTCTTTATCTTCATAACGTAAGTTATAAATTTTGTGTTTTAGTATTTATTGGCTCAACGGCTCAACGGCATAATGGCTTAACGGCAAAAGTCATTTTTTTGTAATAGCCCTTGTGCCCTTGCGCCTTTATACCTTTAAGCCTTATAATGGCATATTCCCATGCTTCCTCGCCGGCACTTTTACCCATTTATTATTAAGGGCGTTAAGTGCTGAGAGGATTTTTTTCCTGGTAAAAGCAGGATCTATTACCTCATCAATATATCCCAGTTCATCTGCAATAAACGGATTCGCAATTTTATCACGGTATTTTTTAACAAGCTCTTTTTTGAGTTCAGCCGGATTTTTTGAAGCAGCAAGTTCTCTTCTGTAAAGGATGGCAACTGCACCATCGGGACCCATAACCGCTATTTCTGCTGATGGCCATGCAAAACTGAAATCGCCACCAAGGTTCTTACTGTTCATTACAATGAAAGCCCCGCCATAAGCTTTTCTCAGGATTACTGTTATTTTTGGAACAGTAGCTTCACTGTAGGCAAATAGCATTTTTGCTCCGTGCCTTATTATTCCTGCGTGCTCCTGGTCGGCACCGGGAAGGAACCCAGGTACATCCTCAAGAGTAAGAATCGGAATATTGAATGCATCGCAGAAACGTATGAATCTGGCACCCTTTACTGACGAGTCTATATCAAGAACACCTGCCAGTACTTTTGGCTGGTTTGCCACAACTCCAATTGTTTTTCCTCTTAATCTGGCAAAACCTGTTACCAGGCTGGCTCCGAATAATTCGGCAGTTTCAAAAAAGCTGTTCCTGTCAACAATCTGATTTATAACATCTTTAACGTCGTATGCCTTGTTCGGATCATCAGGAACAATATCTCTTAGTTTTTCATTATAGTCTCCGATAGAACCGTCATCAGCAACCACAGGTGGATTTTCCACATTATTTGAAGGAAGATAGGAGAGGAACTTCTTGAGGGCAAGAATTGTATTCTCCTCATCATCATATATCATCTGGGCCACACCGCTTTTTCTGGCATGAACCTCAGCGCCGCCAAGGCCGTCGGAGGTTATATCTTCATTAAGAACCTCTTTTACAACATTGGGTCCGGTAACAAACATATAGCTTGTATGATTTACCATGAAAACCCAGTCTGTAAGAGCAGGGGCATATACTGCACCTCCGGCAGCCGGACCAAGTATTACTGAAATCTGGGGTATTATTCCTGATGAATGTATAATGTTATGAAAAATTCCGGCATAACCGCTCAGACTGGCTACGCCTTCCTGGATTCTAGCTCCTCCCGAATCAATTAAAGCGATAATGGGAGAACCCATTTTTAAGGCCATCTCCTGGATCTTTGCAATCTTCTTTGCGTGCACAATACCCAGAGAACCACCCATAATAG